>Ga0116231_10001200_pt1 | contig 52037 bp, 25 predicted proteins | sample S1TSphgellanicum_2_FD_89695 | JGI IMG/M metagenome (GOLD analysis project Ga0116231, IMG submission 89695) | Host-associated microbial communities from peat moss isolated from Minnesota, USA - S1T2_Fd - Sphagnum magellanicum MG | ecosystem: Host-associated > Plants > Peat moss > Unclassified...
TCTCTCCGCTCTCCCGCCTCCCCCCACACCCACAAGCTCCCGATGAAAAGGATTGTACCAATCCACACTACCCCCCCCCCCCCCCCCCCCCCCCACAGAGCACTCCTAATACTATGGAATGATTCCACTCCATGTGTTAGAACTGAAAGTAGTGTGATGAGAATGATAAACCTGTGAGACTTCATGCAACAAGTAAGTACATTACAGGAAATTAAAGTGCGAAGTAAAGAAAAGAGCAACCAGAGTCCTGGTGAAGCACCTACACCTGTACCATGGTAAAAACCAGTGTTGGGCGATTACTCAGTTTGGCTGGTTAGAATTGTCAATTCCAATGACCCAAAACCAAACCAAAATCGAATCCAAAATCAGAACTGAGTTTTTAATCAGATCAGAGATGAAACCTGGACTCGATTCTAGAACTGGAACCTGAATTTTTGAAGAATTTTTTTGAGGGAAAATAGTTTGGATCTGAGGGTTAATTGGCAGGTAACCCTCCAGTTTCAGTTCAGGTTACTCAGAATCAGAACCAAATCCATTCTAAATGTTTTTTAAAATCCGAAATTGGAGGTTCTTCATAAAAGGCAAGAACCACCCAACATTGGTAAAAACCAATGTTGGGCAGTTCTCACTTTTTTTTTAGAACTGTTGGTTTTGGTTATTGTGGGTGCTATATGAGAATTGCCCAGGTTCTTATTATTATTTAATAACAAGGGGTCTAAGAGAACCAACTCGGGTATCAAGAGTTTTTTCAGATAAATTAACCAGTTTCAAAAGCAATGGTTCTCACAAACCCGATAACAGTTGGTTTTCTTAATCAGTTCTCACAACCTGGATATCAAAATTGTAAATTTCAAAAAAATTAAAAACACACTTGTAATTGGAAAAAATGGAAATATATATATATGAAAATGTTTATATATCCATAACTTCATCTTTTTCAAAAGCTTTTTCAAATTGTTTTAACTGTTATTCCAAATCTGCATCTATCCCAATGAGTTTTATCAAGCTAAAAGAGGACTTACAACCAACTCTAAGGTCATCAAGATAGTTTCTATTCACAGAAATTAATTTCTCAAAGTTATATAATTATAAACAACATCTTCTTAAATTAATAAGTATCCCAACTAAAAACAATATTCTCTCAATTTCAATTTGTGAACCTACAATCTTTAAAATCTACTGAATAAGAAATCCAACTATGAAAAACATAACTTCATGTTTCTCCCATTTAAAATCTACTGAACAAGAAATCCAACTATGAAAAACATAACTTCATGTTTCTCCCACCATTGAAGAGGACAAGTAATCTCCTTAACATCCAGTTGATAATGCCTGAAAATTAAAAGCTTTCTTTTGACAATCTTTTTTGATAAGTCACTTGTTCATGCTACCATTTCAAAGATATCCAAATTGTAATATGTTATTACCCATATTTGATAACATGTTAATAATATAAGCAAGTTGTTAAACCTAACATATGTCATAACTTATTATTTAACTTAACCAGTTAACTAAACCTAGTAGGTAATGACTGGGTTAAGAAGATAGGTTGACATGTTAGTCTACATTTAATCGGTAGAACTTGTACTTGACAGAATCGATAGTTGAACATGTAGTTAGGCAAGGTATATTTTTTGAAATTTTAAATTGTTAATTTAGGTACTAATCAATGACTGTTTATAATGGTCATTTATGACTGTTGTATTTTGAATTGGCTAGTATAAGATTAAGAGGACAAACTTGTTGAGGGACTTTTGGATTCATTCATGATTATGTGTTTCACTTTTCAATTATGGAACATGGATCATTTTTCTTTTAACCTATTTCCTTTGAGTTTGAGCAATTTGTGTACATGTTAATTTAGGATTTGTAATAGCTTAAGTTTTAGTTTGTTTGTTGTATGTACCTGTTGTTGCTTTAAGAACCTATTGCTGAAAAATCCAAAGGTGAATTAACCTTAATGGGAATAGAAAAACCTCATTAACATCTGCATACACTATTTATTCAACAAATTCATTTTCAAATTCAACCACTGGATGCAAATGATGATAAAATTTCAAAAGCATAGGATATAAAAACCTTTCATCATATTTCTCGACAATACCTACTCCTTGTTCATGATCAATAAAAGATGACATTAAATGAGGTTTTTAAATCTTGGATCCAACATTAAAAAATAACATATTAATATGGGTTTTTCTTTTCATATATTCTCAAGAATGAAAGAAAAAAAATGATATAATACAAACCTCTTTTATGATGTTGGAAGTCAAACAAATCCATTCATGAACCACATTAGAATCCTTTTCCATTAGGGTTTGAAAAGAAAATGCATTTCCAGGTTCTATTCTTAATTTCAAACTAATGGATATGGTAGAATTAAGTGCATCACTTAGCAACCAGTGACCCCTAAATTGATTTAAGACACAAATAGTTATAATTGGGGAGAAAGAATTAACAATAATTTGATAAATGTGCCAAGTCAAAAGAGGTGGCATTTGAACAATCATCTTCACTAAATTTTGTCTTCTATAAGAAAGCATGATACCAGCCTTGAATTGTAAAGCTTCTTGGAAAAAAATGACATTGCTAGCAAATTTGCAAAATCAAATCAAATGTTAAATTTTTTTTCATTTTATAACATTTACAAAAAAAATTGAAATGAAATGCTTCCTAAAAAAATTACAATTGAACTAATGCATTACTTTGTATTTACTAAAATATTTAGTTTTTTTTGGGAAGGTTTGAGTCAGCACAATTTTTGTTCCACTCTTGTCTACCTTCCCCTGATTTCTTAAGCCGAGTTATAAATTTTTACACATCAAATTGTTCAATTTTAATAAATACATCAATCCCTTGCAAAAAAATTCATATGTTGTTGCATACTGATAGGCTTTAAAAAATGCATGACCAAAACAAGAACCTTGAAAGTTTTCCCACAAACCTAAAATATTACAATTCACAATAGACTTTAAAGCTACAACCATAATGTTTAGGTTGGAGCTTTCATCTTTTACATAAGCAATCATTTTTTCCTTCGAATTATATTTTCTTAACAACTCAATCAAATCCTTGGCCAAAGCTTGGCCAGAAGTGTCCATGGTCACAAATAATCCAATTGTGATATGTTTTGTCTACCAATTGCTCCCCAAAAAGTTGATCACAACTACAAAAATATCATAAGCTCTTTTTGACATCCAAAGATCAAAACTTGTTGTAAAAAAACGTTTTACCAAACATGGTAAGAAATATAATCATTTAATTTTTTCCACCAATTCAAGCAAAATCTCTTGTGAAAATTATTTTTTGGAAGGCAAAACAACTCTTGGGCATAAATGCAAACTACAACGTTTCAACCATTGACTTTCAATCAAATGTATAAAAAAATGACTTTTAACAATTAATAAGGCCAAAGTTTTTACAAATTATTTCTATTACGCATCATCATTTTCAAAAAGATCTTTGGTAGCAAAAAAGTTAGAAACTATACTTCAAAATAGATGAGGTCTTTTTTTAGCACGTTGTCTTTTTAATTTTTTTTAAAATTAATTGTTCACCTCCTTTTTAAACACATTTGCAATTTTTAAATGATCTGAAAGCACATTTTTAAAACCAATTATTCCATTTGATGTGTTGTATAGAATTAAACCTTTCTTTGCTTGAGTTTTTATATTGGACACTAACATTAAACTGGTGTAACAAATAATGAATATCATAGTTTGAAAAAAAATTACATCAATTCTTTTGTTATCATTTACACAATAAAATGCCCAACATATTGAGTTTCTATTGTGGCCTTTCCACTTATTTCTTTGAACATGCAATTTTTTTAAAGTATCTTTCATCATTTCATGTTCTTTTATGAATTTACACTTGCCTCTGTTTGTAAATTATCATGGCTTTTAAATGGTTTTCTTGTTCTTTCTTCTTCCATTATGTCATCCATGATTATTTCACATCCATATTCATTACTTATTCTATTTTCATTTTGACATCATTGCTCCATGTTTAGTTTCACAACATAATTTTGCCTAACGAATGAAGAAAAAAATCAAGCAATCTATGTTCTAACTCTATGAGAAGTATTAAAAATCAAGCAAAATCAATCACAAATTATGCCCTACGGATTGTGCAAAATACACATGCAAGGAAATTTGAATGAAATTTTTGAATATTTCCATTTTTTAATTAAAATTTCATCAAAAAAACCATGCATCCAAAAAAGAAAAATATAAGGTTAAAGCACAATTGGGGTACCAAAGAAGACCATCTCCTTTTGTATCTAGTGGACCCCTTTTTTTAAAACATGTTGTTGTAACTTAATAGCACATTCATATTGAAAGTTTGAATTTTTTTCATGGATAGATACATTATTAAGGTATTATTCTACACATAGCATGTCAAATTTAAACAAGTTTCAGGATTCCTACCAAGTCTTAGAAAAAAATCTAAGATTTTGTTTCCAAAAAAAAAAAAAACAGTTCAAGGACTCATATGGAATGTATAAACAAATGTTTTTGGCCCAAGATTCTTATCACAAACACCTTAAATATTAATGCACATAAAATGTATGAGTGTGACAAAAAGCAAGTGCCCTATTGCAATGTAAAAAGTTTCAAAAAGTGAAATTTTTAATAATTTTGGGCCATTAATAGAACATGGCCCACATTGGATAAATTTCATCATTCTTACTTGCATAAGTGAAAACAATAGATATTATAGATGTTTATATAAAATGTGGAACAAAATTATTTCATTTAACATGAAAAAAACGGAAATTTAAGATACATCATACGAAAAATGAAGAACAAGGTGAATTTAAATCCTTAGGAATGAATGTTTAGTGTTCTAGAAGGGGTACCCCAATCATGCTTTGATCTTACACTCAATTTCCAAAATTAAAAACAACATATATATATATATAACACTATAAAAATAATAAGAATGAAAAAAAAAGAAAATTAACATTAAAAAAACATTTATTTAAGTGAATGTGGTCAAAGGTTGAAGTTAAAACCAGTGTGCGTTCCACATCCAACATCCCACACCTACACAAAGCAAGAAAAGGGGGAAATACCTTCATGTTCATTGAATAAAAGTAGCAGCATCATATAGTGATAACACCATGTAAACACAACCATGAAAGAAGCATAAACAATAGTAATAGGCAAATGTAACTTAAAGAATGATTCATCTATAGTAATCAATGGTTTTAGATGAACACAACCACAATGGAAGTAGTAATGATAGCAATAAATGACCACAACCAGAAAGGAAGCAACAACGATGGTGCAAGGTGACCACAACCACAAAGGAAGATTTAGTAAAAATAGCAATGGTGCCAAGCAACCATGACCACAAAGAAGCACAAGCAACAATAATAATAAACCTCAAACAAAGCAAACCTCAAAGTATAACAAGCTTTAAATTTTATACTTTTTCATAAAAATCACAAGTTTTTCAAAGCAAAAAATAACCATGAAGGGAAAAAAAAAACTCTAATTTTTTTTATAATTTTCTTTTAGAAGGCATTGTGCCCATGCTCAAATCTAATCATTAACCTAAATCTATGGCTTAACTTGAGCACTAACTTAGTAAACTAATAACTACATCAAGAAACCCTAAGGGGTGTATTCACTATTGGGTACCAAAAAGGAATGACTTATATTTCAAAGACTACAAAGGACAACTTTGGTCTTTGTTTATCTTACATTATTATAGTTGTAGTGGATTATTGTCTTGTTCAATTAATAAAAATATTTAAAAATAATTTGGATACTGCATAAATGTCATTTTGAGTCTTGTAAACTAACTATATCAAATGTCTAAGCTACATTGCTTTTTAAAAGGAATCAAAAGGAATGCATAAAGTCATACAATTGATTTCAAACTTTTTTGTATAACAAAAACAAGCCCCCTTCTATGAAAGTACATGTTCATTATATGAATTTGATGAAAAACCAAATTATACAAAAATTCAAAAATTTTAAATTTTGAAGGAAAGGGATGCAAGGAAAAGGACTCATTTTTTAAATCATTTGACCAGATAATTATGTTCAATGGGTTCAAAATGTCTAGCTTAAGGTGCAAGTAACATGTGTAGGAACAAATCTTGCCAAAAAACAAATTTGCTTATTCACTAAAACTCATTTTTGGAATTTTTGGGAATTCTTGTATTTCTAACTTTAAACCAAAATATTCATACACAATTATGTATGAATATGAAAACTCACCACCACCACATGAATTATTTTAAATTGGACTATTCAATTTTTCTCACTTAAATTTGTTTCAAGTAAATGTTATTTGCAAAAAGTAGCCCCACAAAAGTCCTTGAGTTCTTTTTCCTTTTTTTGGAACCCTAACCATGAATAAGCGTTAAGAATCGGATCTAGGTTTTATGAGAAAACCCATTTGGTTTTCATTTTTTTTAATAAATAAAATCCAATTCTCACATGGGTGAGAACTAAAAGGTTAATTTTCTAACCGGTTATTAATAAATGTGATACCCATTGGTTTTCAATTTGACAACCAGACTAAAAACCAATTTGAGAACCAAGTCCCCATTTGGAAACCACCCAACACTAGCAAAAACTTCAAATGTGTTTTGGTTGGTTATAAACATTATGAATATCCCATCCTAAAACTTCACAAGATCTGTGAATTGAATATAGCCTTTTAAGAAGCCTCACTCTTGAAGAACATGTGGACCTACTAGTTTAGGTGTTGGTTCAACTTAGTTCATCCCTTTATCAATATTCAACTTTATGTGCAAAGTTTGCATTTGTTTCGTTTATATTTTTAATAAAACCAAGATATCCACATCAATGAAATAACATGAGAGGTTAGTCTAATCATGTATCTGCATAATAAGCTACCCATCTAGCCTAATGTCATTGAAGCAAATCCTTTTGAAGAGGAGGGAATGGAAAATTGGTATGTCCCATAAAATGTTGCATACATACAATCCCAACTAATTATATGTTTATCAAGTGTTCTTTACAATGTTCCCAATACTATGTTGTTCATCTCACATCTATTTATCAATAGTTTGACACAGTTGCATCTAGTCGTTCAAACTAATGAAAACTTGAGGCACCATTTATTTCTATCTTGCCCATAGTTTCAATCAAAGAGCCTTGGAGGCACATTATAAACATATTGGAGCTTTGGACATATCCACCAATAAATTTTAAGTATTTTAGTGTTAGCATAAATCATATTAGTTAATTTTGGGGACACCCAAAAATAGAATTATTGTAGACTTTCCCTTTAGTCTACTTATGTAGGTTACAAGAGTGGAACTTTGGGTAGAATCGATGGGATAAATTGTGGTCTATTAGGAACAACTTGATGAACATATGAAAACTTGAACACGTTGAAAACATGCATGTTGGCATAGGCCCTATAAGTAGTAGCACAAATTTTGAGGACATAGTGAATCACTTTAAGATTAGTAGGGATGTAATAGTGTTAGGTGATTTTCTAAACATCACCCTAGCCTCTACATGGGCCTCTACTTGGGTTTGTGGATTGAGATAGGTGGGTTAGCAAAAAGACAAACCATTGGTGGAATCCGGTCACCCTTTCACAAACAATAACAAAACCTTTATGAAAACCCAACTAAACATATAGTATGCAAAAAGCTTTGTAGATAGAACCATAACCATTGTGGAGACTCTTGATTGGCATCGTAGTTCAACTACCAAATTAATTGGATAGTTTTTTAAAAAGGCCATTAAATGTGTTCTTCCCATAATTTTTTCAATTGTTGCTTCCAAAGAATTGGAATTATAAACAATTATCATGGAAATATGGTGAATGTTCTTTTCCTTTCAAGTGTAAATAAGTAAACCTTAAATAGACAATGCCCTTTATTGACAACTTATTTTTGTGTTGAAAAGGAATGTTCATTGAATCTTGGATGGATATGTACTAGAATTAACGCATACAAGGCGAATCCCAACCACACATGTATTACCAAAATGGGTAATATTAAAATATTTATAATCAAGTTCATTAAGGGAAAGATCAGTGATCAATGTAAGCCAAAACCAAATAGGGTGTTGGCATCTATGGAATCAAGTGGTGATAGTTTAATGCACCTTTTGTAACACATTCAAACCACCATGCGACTAAATTTGTGCCACTAATTAGACATGAAAATGTTGATTGAGTGTTGGAATTCGGTTACCACAAATCATATCACTTGCAACAACGTGTGCAATCTAGGTACACTAAATGATTGAATTGGTCATACATTGTGACCACTCTAGGAATACCGGGCATGTTTGCAACATGGCGAATTTTAAATGTTCAAACTTTTTCTAGACACAAAACTAAAACATGATGATGTAGACATGAAAAGTGGTGAAGATTCATAAGAAAGTAATCATGCCCATGCATTTGAGTGCGCACAAAAAGAGGAATAATCTCTGGTCATCTACGAAAAACATCTCTAGCCTTTGGCACCTCTATCAATGGGGTCCCATAGATCGAATAGACATCAACTTGATCACATATTTGATGTGCTAATGTTTCAAACAAGGCCATACACACAAACTAGGTCACATGAAAGAAATGGGAATGCAACTTCGGTTGATCTCACCTAGTTAAGATCAAGCCAACCAAGGGCACAAGGTCCTAATGATGCATATCAATAATCATTTGATGGATACATGGAACATGCGATGCATGAAGCATTAGGTGATGACAATCCTACTAGAAAACCTACAAGGGGAAAGAAAACCATGGAAAAAATGGGAACTAGGACAACAATAATTTGGTTCATGCAATGGACGTTGTGGAAGTCGGTTTGAAAATTCAAAATGCAAGTTGTGTCTAGGGTGTGCTTGCCACTTCACTACGGAACCATTTGTATACAATTACTCAAATTAGAAAGAAAGGCAAAACAAGAATCTTGAGCTTAGAGGTTTGTCCAATATGTGAAAAAAATGTAAAGAATAAGGCACCCCATCAAACTCACACAATTGAAGTTGAAGGTTGCTCAAATTACGTAGGAGTGTTCAATTCCCTTTTGGAATAGGATTACAGCATGGGGGTAGCTCCAATGGTTCAAGAAGCACCATTCAAATTTGAGTTTGAAGGTTACACTTGGATTCAAAATACGATGCACAAAGGGCCTTTGCTTAACAAATGTGAAAACATTTTACACAAACTTAATTAAAACATATAACTAAAATAATTACCAATATATCCAAATTTGAAATCGTGACAAATCTAGTGCATAAGTTAGGCAAAATGGAAGGGTGTTCGTTTTAATTCAAACAAATTCAAAGTGTGTACATTTGATCATTCCAAATGAATGAGAATGGTTGAATGTATTGTCCTTCATCAATGTAACATGCAAGTTTCTTCCTAACTTTTACATTTGTAGAGGTAAGCAATTCAAAAAGAATTTTATTACAAAGTGTGAATATAAAATTATAATGGCCATGCAACCCAAAAGCTTGGATGACATCAATTTTATTTGACAAATCTCACTTCATTGCATCAATTCCAGCCATGGAGGTAATTTGTGTACATCTAATTAGCATTCACTTACTCTTGATGGCCACAATTGCCATGTCATAGTGGATGTTGTGCATAAAATGCAAGGAATGGGATTAGATTTAAAATTGCCCTACCATCACACACAAGCCACAGATTACAACCTCTAAATGTAGCATGTTATAAACCCTTCAAGTGTATTTAGGTCAAATAAATATGTATGCACATTGGTTAACAAAAGGAAAGGTGTTGGGAAAAAAGATTTGGCACAATGGGTGTCCTTGGCTCTAAAAAAAACATTGATTCAATCAAACATTTGCAAGGGTTTCAAGACCATTAGGATCCGGCTCCTTAACCTAGATTCGATGGCAAGAAAGATGCAACCTAACAAACAATTCATAGAGCCAAAAATAAATGCTCAAGCTTAGGATTTCCAAGTTGAGGAAATGTTAAATGAGAATATCCATCACACTAATCAAGGTAATGTATGGCACTATTATGTTGACATTCATGGGCAATGTGATGAGCTTGAAGATGAGAACACAAAAGGCCTAATTGACATGCAAACTTCAACTAGCTTGGATGAGACATAGTTGAATATGCACAATAGTTTTAATGACCCCATAAGCACCCAAGACCAAAAGTTTGCAGTTCTTAACACTATTAGAAGTTCTAGGTTCAAATCAACTAGTCAACCTTCAAACAAATAACCCTTAATTGACTATTCCAAAAACCTTATGATGACAAGTGATCATTACATAGGCGTTAGAGCAAAAATTGGCATGCAAAAAGGCTATTACAAGGGAGATAGACAATTGGAAAAAAAAGATGTTCACTTCAAAAGAGACATGTACTATCAAGACGGCCAAGAAAAAGTCTTTGAAATGTTAGAGGTTGGATGAGTGAGCGCTTAAAAAGAAATTTGATGACTATTGGTTTGTGTGACATTGTGTTGAAATAGCTGATGTTCTACATGTAAACATCAAAATCAATGCACCTTTGTAGGCAAATGCATATTGAACTTGATTCTACAATGTTATACCAAAGATCTACAAGTTCAACATGAACATAACTATTGAAAAATGAAAGACACAAAGAAAAAGGCAAGATTTTTCACACCTAATAATGATCAAACGTATATGGGTCCATAGAGATTTTTGATATTTAGTTATTGCAAAATGAAGCTCTAGAATAAAGTTGGGCCATTAAGGTTGTCGACAATGTTCACAAGAAGCAACGACACTTAAGGGTAGAGATCATTAGTGAGGTCGTGCATAGGTTATTCAAGCTTTGTGCATAATTAGGTTTACTATAATGCATTAGGATTTTTGTGGTAGCTTGTTGGCCATTTTAATTAAGCAATTTCTAGAATTTGAGGATGTAATTTTTGACACATTTAGTGACATGTTGATTTACTTTTGTTGCAACACATCAACGGTGTTACATTAGTGCATCTATTGTTGTAATGGCAAGGGCTAACATTTTTCAAGTTCATGAACTATTAATATGAGAGGTTAAAATATTATAAATAGGAAGATGTGGTAGTAGAAATGGTCCCCCTATTTGCCAATAATAGGTGTTTAGGTGCACCCACTTTGGAAATTCATATCTAAGCTTTGGATGGACAAAGAATTATGGTTCCATTTGGAATTGGGTACACTATAATTTGCTAATGCAATGATATTTTTTTAGTGCATGCATGCCTTTTACGTCTTTTGTGTTCAGTCCTTAAACTATCCATTTAAGGTTTTATTAGCTTAATCTTCTTACAAAGTCCTTTTACCTACATCTATCTTATTCTAGTTGCAAATTTGTGCATTTGTTGTGTTTGGTGAATCTAGATCAAAACTTACGACATAATCTAGTTGTTATGCATAAGTTGCATGTGATTGAAATCCAATATTTTTTTATTCAACCCCCTACACCCAAATCTAGATTTGAATGCATAATGGACTTTAAACACAATATTTTAAGAGGTAGAAAAAGATTGCATATACATACTAGTTGCAAGAGGAAGAGCATTGTGTGTGTGAAACATTGATAAACTTCCAAAAAGGTGGTTCCATTCAAACTCTACTCGCCCATGTGACATAGAAATGGAAACCAGATTAAGTTTTATGTGAACAACTCTAACACAACACGAAATTTAATGGAATGTATTCAAGCGGGGTTTTTGTTTAGGTGCATGAAAATCAATGAAGGTTTCACCATTTCTATGGATGTGTCAACATAGAACATCAAAGTTGGTTCTAATACTTTGGTGATGAGGAAAGGTCTAGGAGGAAGGACCAACTATACGCTACATGGTAATGGTATAGAGTGAGGGTTTCTAAAATGATAAAAGGTCTAAGTAGAACCACCTTTTAGTTTTTCCATGGGAGAATGAAAATGTTAAAATTTGATTTGGAACAATGGTTATGTGCAAATGGGTCACCATTATTTGATTACTTTGCTACAAAAGGTAGAAAATGTTGAATAATCAAGTGGTTCTTGTGGAGAAAATTCTTGAGAAATGGACCAACTATGATGGTCCCTATGGTATAATATCAATGGAATGATGCATAGGAAAAAAATGATGTAAAAAAAGATGTAAGCTTCATCCTCGAATTGTATCACAAAACCATTGCTATTAATGCATGGAAAGCACAAGCCTACATGAAGTGTATGTGATATGCCCTATGTGCGAGCTAGCAACCCCCTAAACTTTCATGTATGCATTTTATGACTATCCAAGGCAAGAGCAACATCGAGGTGGCCATCTACAATCTACATGCTAGATTTGATATTTGAATATTAACCCTTGTATCACCAAACAATATGAATTTAATTCCAAACAAATCTTCTTACATCAATGAAAACATATGTACACAAGTGTGAATTAGCAAAAACAAACCCCCTAAACATGTGGGGTTTGTTCATAGAGGAGGAGGTGTCTACAATTGGGATTATATCCATAATTCAAACCTTAAAATGCATCTATTGACTTTAAAGGCACCACATTTTGGAAGGGGGGGTGTGTGCTTTTTGTCACAATGATTTATGGCTAAATAGGTAATAATTATGCCAAATGGTTTCGCACCTTCATAAGAGAGGCGAGATTCTTCATTACCAAACATTATTAGGCATGTGAATGACGACAAAACCTCCATCCTTAAACAACAAGGTAAAAAAGGATGTCAATTATTTTGAAAAACCAAGCTTTAATTTTGAATTTTGAGGATAGTTGAACAATTACCCATTGGGTGGTGCTTGGTCATGATTGTTCACCGACCTATGAATGATCGATGATGGGTGGTTCCATCCTACGTGTATAAAGTGGAATGAACAAATCTTTAAAAATTAAAACCACTTTGGCTAGAAACTTGAATGCACAATAGTTGATGGTATCATTCCTTATGGAAAACTCGAATAAGAAAAGATTTTTCAATTGAGTGTCTGTGTTTTCTAACAAGAAGGCATACATGGAAGCATATGATAGGTTGTGGGGTCCCCATTTTATTGGGTGGAATGACCAATTAACTAGGTTGGTTGTGTGATTGATTAGTTGTGTGTGCTTCTACTTGGGTGCCCCCCCCCCCAATTGTGTTTTTTTTTTATGTGATGATGGATTTGGTCCATTTATTTATTTTAAAATAATAATCTTTTTTTAAAAATTTATAAATATACATATTTTAGCTCCAAATATGAAAAAGCTTATTGTTAGATGAAAACATGAACATGTTGGTTGATTAATTATGAAATGTTGGGATTCCAAATTTTTGCAACCAGTTTTCAATTTACCTAATGTAAAATTTTAAGGCATTATAAAAATAAAAATATAAAATGTAATTGGTCAATATTTTATCTTTGAATTAATTAAATGAGGGTACCTCCCAATTTCAATGTGTTTTTTTTGCAAATTTAATTGATTAGTGAATCATTGTCTAAAAAAAATTAGAAACTTTGGAAGCTCCCCAACATAAAAGTTTATATTCTCAAGATAGAATTATAGAGTGCCTCCCCTTTGGCCTGCCCATATAGGTGAAAAGAGGACAACTTTAGGCAAATCATATGCGATAAAAACTTATAGTGTTAGTGGCAACATCTTAGGGAATGCATTACAAACTTTAAGAACATTTTGGTGATCACATTTTGAACTAAAGTCTAACATAACCTTCCAAGCATAAAAATCATTTTTGTTTTGGAGTAAAACCTACCATTTTTATTATTCCAATGTTCAAATGAAAAAAAGTAAATAATGAAGTTACGAAGCATGTCAATGGGTTGTTTGAAACATGTGAAGCCATTTGGATTGGTCTCTTTAGTTTGTGCCTCCAAATTGGAAGGGGAGTTGAAGATTTTGCCATAAAGATGTCGTTGAAAGAAAATAGCATAAGGGGCAACACCCCATTTGACCAAAACCACTTTGAAGGCCCATCCCACACAAATATGATGCATTAACATTCCATAAGGCACTGTTTGAAGGTCTTGATGTTTTTTTTGCACAGAGAGAATATTCTTTCATAAAGATGTTATTGCCAAGAAAGGATAATATTGGGGGGAGCACCCCATTTGAGCCAAACCACTTGGAAATCACATCCCATACAAATATGATGCATTGGCACTCCAAAAAGCAATGTTTGGAAATCTTGATGTGTTCATTCCATAATTCATAAAAAGAATATTCTCCAATGTGAGTAAAGCAAAACCCAATGAAAAGACTCTTATTGGGCATAAGCAAAATAAAGACCACAACTTTACAAGGTTTTAAGTTATACCATAACCACCACACCACAATGAATTGACCTTCTTCATCCAACCCTTGTTGAATGAGACCTTTTATAAGTTCAACCATAGGATCTTTCTTTCTTAGGCCTAATTAATAACATTTATGGAGCATGTATCCAAAGAAGGGAAAAGGACCTAGTGAACACTTATAAATGCTTGCAGTCAAACTCAACTAACACCACTTCACACCTACCACCCAATGTTGTAATTTGGTCAATAATATTCTCAAGGTTCAATTCCAAGACTCAAATTATAATTTAAGTGTGGCATATGTTGCTGGCCCAAGCATGAACATGATTATATAATTGCTCCAAGTGTGAAAATGGCTTTAATGATGCATCCCAATTTGTGATTTGAATAATAATACTAATTAATTCTCGTGATGAAAATGACTCAAACTTCAATATTTTCCCCACTTTAGGTTTTTAAATTACAAAATTGCCTCCAAGAAATCTCACTTGTTAAGATCATTTTAGGGGTATGAGCCTTTTGCACCAATTTCTTAAAAACAATTAGTTAAAAATTTCAATAATAAAATTATTCAATATTCAATAACTCTTGCACCATAAGTCTACAAATACCAAACTACTTAGGCACATGTGTACTCATGAAGGTCTTCCCAATGATACCAAGAGTGCAATGGGGGCATCATATTTTAGAAAATCTCAGTGTGATAAATAAAACAAACAAACAACCTCCTTTAAAAGATAGACTAGTATGACCTATGTTGTTGGCCCAATTGTGAATTTGTTATTTAGCTAATTTCTCCTTCCAAAATCAATAGGTGAAATTCTAATCTCAAAAACTATTCAAAGTTCAATCTCTCCCCCATCTTTGATCTAAACATTATGAAATCACTTCTAGAAATCCACACATTGAGGGCTTTTTAATAATTCCAAAAGCTCACCTCAATTTTTTTTAAATACTTACTTTTGGTTTTATTGAACTTTCAATGATCAACTTGTTCAATATTCAATCACTTTTGAGTCTAAACACTATAAAATCACCTTGGTGCATCCATATTCATTAAGGGGTTTCCATTGGTACCAAGACTATAATTGGGAGCACTATGATTTATGAAATCTCAATGTGACAAATAGAGCAAACAAAAAACCTTTTTGAAGATATAGATGTTAAGTTGTTAATCTTGAAAATCAACTTGAATTTTAAACTTTCACATTCTCAAATTTATCATAAAAGTCAAATTAACATTAAAAAATTTGGCTATGAAATTTAACATCCAAACCTACAAGTATCAAACCTTACAATGGTAAGTGATTATCTAATGTTTGTCTACCTTGACAAAGTAACTTTTGAAGGACTTTTTTAAGAGCTACTAATGTTGAATCATGATTTCATTGGTAAGAGTTATAAAGGTTGCTAGAAGGAATTGGAGACTAAAATTTTTATGAAGTTGTTCAACTTTAAATATTGATATGAGGATTCATGCACCTTAAAACTTGTCAATCACCACAATTTCACATTCAAACTAACACTAGCAAGTATTGGAAGGTTGGGATGAATTGATTTATTCATAACCTTCCAAACTTTGAATTTTTTTGCAAACTTTCAATCTCATTGCTGGTAAATATCCTTGAACTAGTACCCAATGTATATTAAGCATGGACTTCCTATGTTTGAAAGGCTTGGATTGCTCATGCAATATCTCAAGAGGATCTTTAAATTAGATTTTAAAAATTTAAATATCATAAGACTCCTTGACACAATATTGAACATACTTTAATATACACAATATTTAATCCTCCATCCTTTTTTGCACAATAATTAATCTAATTAACCTTAGTTTTTGTGATATGGTTTTAGCCACCCCACAATAATTTTAGAGGATTGCCTTGATTGACCTTGCCCAAATAACAATAAAAAACCACATAGTTAATACAAAGTTGACAATAACTCCTTTCCTAACCATTGGGAGTGGCTAGGAAAATAGATAGTGCTTTAGAATTTTAGTTTATTTTGGATTTTATTGACCCACATTTTGCACATCAAGGTTTAGCCCAAAGGTGGTACCTAAAAACTATGAGATTATTGTTTTTCATGAAATGAGAAATGAGGACATAGACCTTCCTAAGAATCCACTAGTGTATTTGGTTGGTGGTACTATAATAACAAAAGAATTACTAGGAGTTATAACTGCAAATAATAATATTATGACTTGGAGTAATGATATGGATAAATGTGGGGAATAAAAGCCTCATGGGCCTTATAATGAAAATCTTTTGATTAGGGGCATATAAGGTTTGATTTATGAATAATTTAAATAATTATTTTGGGCTGGTAATAATGGGAGATCAAGTATGTAATCTTGACCAAATCTTAAACTCCAAATAATGTAAGATCTATCCATAGAAGGATGAAAAGTTATATAAGTGGCATGTGATGATTGGCTTGATATAAAGGGATGATAAATGGTGAATAGATGTAGATGAATGTGATTAACCATTCATCCATTTTGTTCTTTTAGGTATATAAAGGGTAGTGATTAGAGCTTTAGGCTCATAATGTGTAATCAATAGTTTGGTGTTGTTAGTTGTTTTCAAGATTTGTAAAAGCACCATATGTGAAAAAAAAATCTTGAGGAAATAAACACAATGTGGAAATTATTGTTGATACCATTGTGAAAACCTTGTAGTCATTGGTGAGTGATCTCCATAATGGAGAATATTTAAGCACAATTGATGAACTCCCTTTGGGGCGCTCTCACATAAATATTTAAATTGAAATGTGTGGGTGATCCTATCCCAAAAGAATGTAGGGTTTCATATTTGGGGATTATGTGAGTGGGGAATATTGTAAATGTTATGTTGTAGTATGGTTGGATAGTTTATTTATGTGTTAGAAGGGATTTAATAAAAAATTAACCCTTGTAGTTGTAGACCCACGTTAGGCTATAGTACCATGTATGCTTTTGTTGCCACCAAATGGTGGGCTCTCATACTTGTTTGAAAGGTGCTACAAAAAAATTGTATTGCCCTTCATACAAGGCATGGTCTATGAAAGCTTATGTGTTCATTCACTAATCTATTTACCTGAGCATGTTCTTTAATACAATGGTAAAAACCAATATTGAAAAGGTATTTGCTTTAGTCGATAAAAATCACATGTTTCAGTTGTGAATAATAAAAACCAAATTGGAACTAGGTTTCAATTTGTAATTGCATTAAGAACTCAAACTTGACTTTATTTTGGACCAAGAAGGAACTAAGTTCACTTCTCTTATTAATTAGATGAAATGCCCCCCAAGTTCAATTTTTTTTTGGTAATGAGCCAATTTGATTGGCCCATCATTCCAATTTGTTTTTGGGGAAGTTCCTAGAAATAAAAGGTTTTATTTTGAAGTATAGAATTCCTCCCATTTGGCCCACCTATATTTGTGAAAAAAGATAGCATTTGCCAAAACATATGGGGTAAAAGTGAGGTGCAAAATTGGGGACTTTTTGGGGTACATGTTAGGAACTTGGGAACTCTTTGCTTTGACAGGACCTTTAAAAACTTTTTTACAAAGCAAAAAAAAAAAAAAAAAAAAACTTGGATGGAAAGTTGATTATCTAAATGGAAAGTGAACAGTGGATAGTCCATTCTCCACACAAAACACAACTTGAAAAAAAAACCCCCCCCAACACCCACAAGAGAAAGAAGGAGGTATTTTCCTTCCACAATCCAACTTCTCATTAGTTGCATGGAAATTTTATTCCTAAAATTGGTTGCCATTATTTTTGGCCTAGACTAATAACCCTTCTTAGCCAATATTTTTAAAAAATTTTGGTTGCGCAACAACTTATAAATTGGGGGTATTTATTCTATTTCATATTAATTAGTTGGGGGCGCCTCACAAGTGCAACTTTTTTTTTTGCAATGAACCAATTTGATTGGCCCATCATAAAAAAACATTTGAAATTATGGAGACTCCCCAAAATAGAAGATTCCATGGAAGGATGGAGTGCCTCCCCCTTTGGCCCACCTATATAGGTGAAAAGAGGAGGACTTTAACATATGAGATTAAAATGAGGTGTTATGGGGAACACCTTTGGGGAACACATTGGGAACCTAATGGGAACTCATTGGGGATTTGGAGGGAACATGTTGGGAACAAAAGAAAAATGAAAAAAATTCCTCCCCCTTACCAAGCTACCTATTAGTAGCCCCCCATTTGCATGAATGATTTCTAGTTTATTTTTCTCTTTTGGAAAAAAAGATCAAAAGGAACATGAATCAATTCCTTTCCTTCCAAAATATGGACAACAAGACTCCAAAATGAAATAAAATATCAAAACTTTGTAACAAAAAGATGGGGAAAGAAAGAAAACTTGTTCAATTGCACACAACATATGAATGTCAAGAAAACACCATAATTCCTTGCTCTCAAGGATTGCAAATTGTTCCGAATACTAAATCACAACATAAAACTTTCTTTTGAATCTTAGGTTGAAGGTTTGAAAGGAAAGTTTTATGTTGTGATTTCATGCATACCTTCAAATCAAAAAGTTGTTTGGTCATTAGTCCATCAATGATCCTACCATCAAATTTTATGTTTTCTTTTTTTTTCTAATATGTGAAAATGCATGAAATCCACTAATGTGTAGTAAAATAAAAACTAAATGGTATACCAATGTTATATTCTCTTGCAAACTATAAACATAACATAAAAATAAAAATGGGTGAATGTTTTATTGCATTAAAATTTCAAGTAGTTCCTGTTAAATTGCCACCTACTAACCCAAATATGTTTTTACAAAATTGGAGAATGAATGCAATCCAATCTCATGTTCCAACCTCCACACTCACCATTGATCAAGTTGTTTTCTTCATGCACTAATTTTTCTTTACACTCCCCTTCAACTTTCCTTCATCAAAATCTTGTTGCATTTTTTCACAAAACTAAAATGGTTATATTGTGCCAAAATTTTAGTTTAAAACTTCAACTTGTTGTGTCTTGTCCAAAATTAATACATGTTATCAATTTTTTTCATAGCCCCCCCCCCAATTTCTAGCTTATTTTATCTCTCTTTAAGTTTTTTGTCAATGTTATCATCTAGAAGTTTCTTCACCAAGCTTTTTTACACAAGCTTCAAGTTGAAATAATTGCCTAATGCTAAATGTGAATTTTCACCCTTAATTAACACATTGCAAACAATAGGGGAAAAAAAACCTTAGTTATACAATTAAGCCAAAAACCTTAATTGTAACTTAATAAAACACCACCTTATTTTGGGTTTATAGATAATGAACATTTTGGACATACAATTTACTACACACGACAATATGATACTTATAGTTTTTTATTGTGGACAAGCTCTATGTTTTTCCACCCATACCAAATGCAAACATAATCAAAGGAACTAGGGCTAAAATGCTAAAGCAAAGCCATTTCCAAGGATTGCATGCAACATTCATGTGATGGACTATAATATTAAAAAATATATTTTTCTAACTTAATTTACCACTACATGTTAAATATAAATAAAATTTGATTACATCCTAACCATATGTCAATTAAATTATGCATTCAAGTTCTTTAACATATGAAAACAAATAACTTTTATTATAGCTACGTCTTCAAAATTCATAAATTTCAAGGCCAAAATCACATTTGAACTAAATGCACTCCAAATGTGTTGTAAAATAAACTTCATCAATTACAATTCTTTCCTTTTTTAAATAATAAATGTTAACATTTGTTCAATTTTTAGAACAAATGATGCATATTTGATAAGGAAATTAAACATTTAAAGCATTCAAACATTTAAAGTTGATTTTTTTTCTTAACATTGAAACTTGCAACTAATGGAGTCTATTCCCAAAAACATCTTAATAATCCAAATTATTGTGCTCCCTTTGTAATTTTTCAAAACTATATAAATATAATTTAAAGAATTCCACCTCCTTAAGTGGTTTTTAAAGATATGTTTTCATCATATTAAAGATATCCGTGAAGTCACCCTATCTTCACCTTGTCTTTCACCCCCTAACCCCTCTTTTAGTGGTATCTACAAACTAAGGAAATTTTATTAAATCTTAGTATGAAATGTTGAAACTTAGTGTGAAATGTTGAATCTCAACATATAATGCACAAAGTTTGAGAGGAATTATAGTAGTTATACATGTAGGAATAGTGAAAATCTATGTTGCAATAGTGGAGGCATTCAGGAAAAAAGAAAAACAAGGTGAAATTCAGGAAACTATCAAAATTGATGGTTTTTTTAGTTTCACCCTTGTTGAATGTTAATGTTTTTTTTTCAGGTTTTTAAAATTTTCACCCTACATATGACCAAACTTGAGGTACTAACCTTGTCTTTTCTTGATTTTACGCATATTTCTATTGCATTGTTTTTTATTTATTCAACAAGTATCGAATGCCTTAATGGGGAATCATTTCCTTATTTTGGTGTTGAATTTGTTGATCTAATTTTACCATAATACCTTGGTAGCTTTGACACAAATTACATTATTCAAGTAGAAATGTTGAAATTTTCAGAATATGTTTTTTCAAAGAATAAAATTTTGTGAAAAAAAACAATGTTTTTTTGAAATATTCAAATTTTTGCCATGGAATCTTGAAAATTAAATTATTCAACAAACATGTCTTGAAGTATTACTTTTTCATTTAACATTATATATAACTCCATCTATGTTATCATGTTTCTAACATTTTACATGACTTAAATACCAACCAATGTATTTTAAAACACCTAAATTATGTTTGTGTGCATTCATTTTTATATTTCCAACCTTATATATAGGGTGAAAGCACACTAAGGTGGAGTACTTTCCAGCATATGTAGAGTTCATATTAGTGTAAAAATAAAAGTCCATTTTACATTGTAGTGGAATAAATTATATTGCACAAGTCATATGGCAAGGCTAAACAATTTTTTTTACTTCTAGACTTTATCAATTGTAAATAATTGCATCAAAAATTTACATTAAAAAATTGAAAACTTGAATTATTAATTCAAATGAATAAAGGACTTTATTAAAAAATCTTTATTTCATTGTATATCTCAATTTATGCAAAATCTTTCAAAATTTTCTTCCTTTTGTATCAATGGCATCATATTACTTTCTATGTCAAAAAAAAATCACTCAACTAAGCATTTTTAATAATATATAATGAATTCATAATCAAAACTTAAAACTTAAAATAAATAATCTAGCTAGTAGGGCTTAAAATGCTTAGGGTAAAAAATTTAACCTTTTTTTTATATTCAAAGGTGTTGACATTTGTATATCATTGAAAAATACTTAAAAGTTTTTCAGTTATTCTATTATTAGACATGGGGTTTTCAAAAGAATAATCAAACTATTTTATTTGAATTTGGCATTTACTTGTGCTAAATTGTAAAGTTTAGGGTGATAAAAAAAAATGTATTGATGGACATGTGAAAACAAAAACCAAGAATGTCGAACAAACAAGTCATCACAAACTTTCAATATCACAAAATTTCAATGTAATTCATGCAAAAACTATAAAACAATATGTTCGTGTGAAATTTGTGGGCTTCAAAGTGTAAAAATGGCACGAAAAATACATATTATTTTTATGTAATGATGTTTTGATGTGAAGTACGTACAATTTACATTTTAACTAAAATCAATGTAATTATCACAATGTAATTTTGCATAAAATTATGTGATTTTTGTGTATAAAACATGCACATTCATGTGTGTCATTTAAAAAAATATATCATTCATTTGAATATTTGAGATTATGAATACATACAAATATCGTTCATTTTAACCATAACATGAAATTCATGCAATTTTTGTATGAACTTATGAAATTTGAAATTTGCACAAAATTTGTTTGAACCTATGAAGCCTATTAAGTTTGTGATGGTGAATATACAATTTCATAATCAAATCCGAACACTTGTTTGGGAATTGAACTCTTAAAACTAGCCTTTTCAACTTGGTTGTTCAAAGGTCACTTGTATTGAAAAAGCCAAATTTAGGGGTTTAATTCCCTCACATACATTTACAATTTCAAAAAATCCTCAAAAGAGAAACCATTGCAATTGGAGCATGGAAAGTGGGTAACATGTCCATGGAATGGAAACTAAGGTGTTTGGTTCTTGCATTCAACAAAGATAGAAAATAAATCATCAAGTTTTTGCCTTTGCAAAAACAAGCCCAACAAGCCTACAAAATTCACAAAGCACCTAACAAGGTCACAAAGCTCTAGATTTGGATTTGGAAATGAAATATCAAATTTCAAGAAGAAAAGAGAGGAGGGGTAGTGACAAGAGGACCACAAGATGAAAAAGTTACATTGGGATTAGGAATTACAAGTAGCCCACCAACATCATGGTTCCTAAAATTTGAATTTGTAGGTCTATGGAAAGTGCAACGACATTGTGAAAGAAGATTGACATTGAATGAGACTAAGCATCAGATAATTCAAAAAAAATAAATTCATGACTCACAAATGAAACAACTTTCAATACTACAACAACTTTGAATCACATTATTTTTATAGAAAATTGAAAAATGAAAAGCAAACAATGAAAGAGGTTGGAAAAGGCTAATCGTAAGACAAGTTGCACATAAAACTTAGAAAGAACCTAAGGTTGATGTTGTTGATATAGTCTAAACATTATGAAACACGAACTCACCACCATGAATGGGTAATGTCTAGACAAAACTTTTTTTTTCATTCGGTTTTTGTTTCTAGTTAACCTCCCCATAGCTAAGGGTTGTAAACATGTGCGAGGGGCTCTAACATGCCCTTTTAGGTGGACCAATCTAGTGTGGGGGCTCGCCTAGTTGGGGCCTAAGTTTAGACCACCATGGGGTGGCCCTGGTGACGGACTTGGGTTATGAGTCTAAGTGTGGGGCTGGGTTTGACTTTTGGTTTGACATACTCAGGAGCTGCATAGGTGCCAGTGAGTGAGGGTGCATAGGAAGGGGGCTCAGGGCTTTGGCCTTAATGCACTAAGTCCTTGAACTAAGTGAAGTCTGTGATTAGGCCGAAAGACGAGAGATGATAATCCTGAGCAACAAGGCCTTGGATCACTTGGGAAGTTTGTAATGAGTATTAGTCCCACCCATTTAAGGGTTGGGGTTAGCCCAAGGTAATGAAGTAACCCTATGTGCTGAAGCTTATCAAGTGCGTGATTTTTCATGTGCAGGTAGCATAGGCGTTTAGAGTGGCACATGAACAAAATGAGACAACATAGGAACGACATCAAGGCATAAAAGGGTGCAGAAGGCTCATCCAACCGTAAAGACCCAGTAGATCTTTCTTAGTATTTTTAGGACGATTACTTACCTGAATTTTGCAGTAAGTGAAGGCTGGACTGGGCCTTCCACATTTTGGAAGGTACAGTTTTCAAACTCAGTAATCTATCTTTTGCATATCTGCATCGTTTTCCACAATTTATCAGTTTTTGTCTTTATATAGACAGGGAAGTGGAAAGAAAAATGACAACTTGTCTTTACGGAGGGGAACGGTCTGAAAATAGATGCTTCTGAATTTTCGACCCGTTCTTCCAACCTACTTGCCCGGGGCCGAGATCACAAGTCCGGAAGGGTCTATTTTCAGAACCTTCTCTTATTCAGATCGCCTCAAAACCAGAAAACCAGGGCGTTGGGTCACACCAGTGGTGTGTAGGTACCTTGGTACTTACTACATACCGATGGCTTGAATCAGATCCATGGTTGGATCCGCAAGATCTCCATATGGATGGACAGAGATGAGGTAAACTGGTTGGTCTTGTAGTAAAGTAATGGTAATTTGGCCATTTTCTTAAAGAGTTTTCCAACAAAACTTCCAAAGTTCCAAGCAATGGAACATTAAATACTGTAGTACAATGACAGTTTTGATCAACACATGTCTGTTGAATAATTACTTAAATTTGAACATTTCATGTTGAAAATAAAAATATTCCTGTATATTCTTATTGGATCTCTATTTCCCTGCACAATAATTTGTTCATTGAAAATTTCAACAACAAATAATTTAATTAGAGTCAAAGCTGCCAAGGCACTAGGTATCTTAGTACTCATGCATCACATCCAAGTCTTACATCATTCGGGCAAGAACATCCAGTGGTCCTTCTTGTGTGCATTTAAGAGCGTGGTCAGCCCTCCAGCTGCATTGCAGGTGCCCACCCACATTGAAGAAATTTTGTTTCAATCCCAGCCTCAAGGGCTTCTTGGGGTGTAGGCCCAGTTAGGTGGCAAAGAAGGACCTAAACCAGTCTGTGGAGAGCTTGGCCATGTTTTTGCCCGTCTTGACTGGAGTTCAAGCTACTGGGTCGGCCGTCTTTTTTGGTGCAAAATTTCACACTGTTGCAAAAAATCTATGGCAAAATCAATGATTTTTTATTTTTTATTTCCAAAACTTGGAAAAATATCTAGAAACTGCCAGATTTATATACATGGTTCAAGTAGGTACCCAAAAATATATAAGGGTGTTTAAACTTTCTTTCTTTCTTATTTTGTTAATAGCCAAATTTGGCTAAATTGGCTTATGTTGGATTCCCACCTCAGCCACATCACAAAATTGAAAAAAAAACGGATGGGTTTCTTGGAAAAAGTCTCATAAACATAAAGTATATATATTTCTCACAAACTTTGAATGTTTGTGTCACATGCCTGAAGTTAGGAGTACATGTTCATGTGAATGCATTTTGTATCAGTATTGACCTCTCCAAGTTCTCTCACCTGCCATATGATCTCAAAATGAAATTGGAATCTTGAAAATTTTGTTCAAACAATAAAGTAGCATGGATGCCAAATTTTCAATTTGTTACGGATTTTAGGGTAGATTGTGTGTTTAGATATCCTTAACAATCACATGCCCACAATCAACACATATGGGCTCAGTGAAGCCAACAAACATAATCCACACATGATCCCTGACCCTTTTACATCAATATCTCCAAACTCAGCAGGTTCAAAATGATCAACTATTAGAGTTATCCATAAAGTAAGGAAAACATAACACCAGAACCCTGAGTTTGTTCATATAGGTGTGAGATTAAAAGAAAACCTGCAAAAAAAACACATTAGCATTCAAGAGAGGGGGGCGAGGGGGGAAGGGGAATTGAAAAAACCATCTCAAACCATCAATTTTGGTGATAAACTGAGTTTCATCCTGTCTTTCCTTTTTCCTGAGCGCCCCCACTATTGCTACATATATTTTCACTGCTCTGACGTGTACAACTATTATAATTACTTCCAAACCTTGTGCTTTAGATGCCAAGTTTCAGCATTTCATACTGAGATTTAATAGAAGTTGCTTACTTTGTGGATACCACTGAAAGAGGGGATAGGGGGTGAAAGGAGGCCCAAAGACAAGGTGAAGAGAAGGTGACTTCATGGATAACTCTATTAGCTCAACAATAAACGTAAATAGCCAATCAAACCATAAAAACTAATCTATTAACTTTTCAATGCTGCAGTTAAGCATGCAGAAAATGGTTTACTCCCACTAGTGCTTTATTAAGTTGTCTTTGCATGCTCTCTTGTAGCTATTACACACAATGCTTTATGGTCAGTTTTAGTATACAATTACATTACTTTTTTTTTTCATTTCCAGTTTTCCAATTTCTATATTTCATTGCATTTCATGCCTTTTTCTTTAAATTGTGAAAATGAAACAACCTTAAAATTTGCAAAGTTCCAAAAAAAACATAGTCCACTTTTATCTAGCAAAATGGCATCTCATGACAATATATTAATCTACAGGCATTGATATTTGTCACTGACGGATGATAAAAAAAAATTGAGTTCTTAGACTTGTCATTTGTTTTTGGTTGTCTCCATGGATGTATCCAAAATTTAAATTATCGGTTTTGACACACGTTCCACATTTTTTCATTGGTCATTTTGGCCTTCAGACCATAGGACACCAAAAAAAACAAGAAACAAATTGTGTAAAAACAACCCAGGTTGCAAGTGGACAGTAAAGGGTTAACTCTGAAAAGTCATTTATCAACTAACTCCAGGTTCTGTAGTGGGATCAACCAAACTTTCCTTTCGAGTATGTGGTCTGTTTCAAAGTTCTTCACATTGGCATTCACATTTTGAAAAGTGTAAGGTCTTGTTATTACTTGAAGAATCACATTTTAGCTTGAATTTGTTCGATGAACACCACAATTTGTGATTGTGAGTGAGTGCCATAATGGTGCTATTTATTTATTTTGGCTTGCTTTGGACTCGTTCAGCATACTGTTTGCTGCATAAGTTATGCATGTGTCAATTCATAAGTCCAGCACTAGCTTCTTATAGTGTTTTTAGAGACATGCAAGAGCATTGCATATCTCTGACCTCTGAGGCTTATCAGGATTTTGTTCAGGTAATGGGGAAGTGTGTCATGGCCACTAGCTGACACTCATGCTTTATGGATTGATTGCAAAACAAAACCACCCTCCTTTAAAGTTCCATGTGCACCACACCGAAACAGACACTTGGCTCCAAATCATCCAGCAACCGTAGCTGCTTTCTTTTACCTTTCTTTTAAGGATTTGCCTTAAGGTGTCGTGATTTGTGACCTTGGAGATAATTGTCCCATTGTTTGCAAGGGAGTCAGAAGCCCTTAATACGTTTCCACTTTAAAATCACTTGTTTGTCTGTTGTTCTCGGACTTCGCCTAGCGAGACCCAAGTAGGATCATATTTTGTAGCACCATTACAAATAATAGGGTTCTCTCCTCTCAGCTTCTAAGGCTCTATCAATTGTGGGATGGTCAAGACTCAAGACCTAGACTTCCTACTTGATGCTCAGCTACTTACAGCTCGTCATCAAATGAAAGTATCTACTTGCCTAATGTTATAATCCGCACTGTGAAACTATTTGTACACAGAGCAACAACCAGGGTTTAAAAACCTTTTCCTCTGGAGGCGATGTTGATTATCCCAAACCCTGATTTCCCTGTAGTAGTTGTAAGTAGTTTCTGAAACAAATGAGGGAAAAGCTGTATCACTTGAGAACTTCATAGTCTTCCTTCACTTTTCTACCTGTTATATACCAGAGATGTTCCTATGTATATCAAATTGCAAAGAGAGTTTCAACTAGGAATTATTCTTAAGTTGTTGCATATTTATGAAAAGGGCAACACATTTAAGCTGGGTTCTGCTGGAATACCCATTGGCAACAGGGGCTGAAAATGCAAATGATGAGCCCAATTAACCTGGAGAGCTATTGGAGGGCTAAATACTGCCTGGTAGGCTACCATTTAGCAGCTATAAGGCGTCCAGCAAACCGTCACTAACTTGCAGATTCAGGTCATCAAGCTTTTAAGTTTGACATAGGAGCCAAATGATACTCTATAGTTATATAAAAGGTAATTTTTTCACCACACCCAGTTGAACTTGTTGGGTATCTGAACACTGAAGACAGATTCAAGCTCTAAAATATAGCCAAGACCCAAGACCCAACATAACGTGTTTATCATTTGAGTACCATGGTACACAAGATGCTAATACATACCCAGTAAGGACCGCTGTCTGGGTGTCACCAGGATACCTACTGAATGCCACTGGCAATGAGTCTTCCAATGTGATAAAAAGTTTTGTGTGCATCCTGTTGTGCCTACTGTGTCTTGGCTCTTTGCTGGAGCCAAGGCTCTACTACTAGGCCAAGAACAGTATTGAAATATGGGGTCTAGGGTTGTCAATGGGGTATGCTGTTCTGTTTTCCCCCAAAAAGAAAACGAAAAAACAAAGAGGTCCATGCCTGGCAAAGCTGCACTAGACCTATATTTGAAAAGCCTGGAGTGTTTCACACTTTCGGGATTCCATCAACAGCTGACCAAGACAGTCTCTATTTAGCCAATTAAGTGAGGATCCTGTAAATGGGTATGTGGAGTTCAAACCTACACACTGTAATGCCAAATTTACAGTTATATGCACACCAGGAATCACATGTTTACTAGATTGATGGCCAGCTAACCATCTAATGGTCCGCTTTACATGGGGAAAAAAAACTGAGAAAAACACGTGAGTTAAACAAAGTTATGAGACCATGGTAGCATAGCGCATGCATGCACGGCTTTCTTTCGTCAAGTTGTAGAAACGAAACGCCTTCGCCTCTGCATCCGAAAAAAAGAGAATGTCAGATGGGCAACCACATGGCTTCTGTCACGGTGGTGAAAAAAGTGTTTTGTCCTCTGAAATCGAAGGACAGAGCATGTCAGCAGACCCCTGGGCGGGTGCTGTGCTTCTTCATTTGAGTGCTAGTGGGCCGTGGGCCCTTGTGGCTGACCCAACGACCCCATTGATTTCTGATCAAACGCTGTAATTCTCCTTCTTTCGCGAGTGCCCATTTCTGTCCCCTTCTATGGTACGATAAGCCCAAATTGTATGGACTTCAAAATTCAGCGGAGACATGCAGAATTAATCTGCAATGTCCAAGTGTATTTAAGTAAAGACAGATGAAGTTTCTCTAGTGTATTTTGAGGTTACATTGAATAGCCTGCTTAAAGTACACATGATCCACACCCTAATGAGAATCTCTACACTCTGATTGGCTATCGGGTCACAAGTTATAAACCATACCTTGCTACCTACTAGTTAACAAGGTACTTGCCATGGCCTCTTGGGTGACACCAAAAGTGGACTCACCCAATTGGGACCCATCCCAGGACCACCATGGAGTGGCCCCATGTCAACGTGCGTGATGCAACTTGATTGCCAATCCAAGTTTGACTCTTGGTGCAATAAGCCATTGTTTAGCACAAAGGTGTGTAAAAATAAGTGGAGGGTTGAGCAACAACTTAGGGTTTTTTTAAAAACAAGTCTGTGTTACTTGTGGTTGGGCTATTAGGCGAAGTTAATTGAGTCTGAGTGATGAAGCCTTGGACCATTTGGGGAAGTTCACATTTGGGTTAAGGGAAATGCACGTGTTGGAAAGTTAGTCCAAGATTAAGATTTCGGATAGGTGAGGTATTGGCATGTGAATTAAAATCATCTTATGAAGCCAAGGAATGTGGGGATGCGTTGAGGGGCCTCCGAGGGCAAAAATTGGTATTAGAGTAGGAGTCCAAGTGACTTCGAGAATGGAAGGCAAGATGGAGGTGGTTGCAACACTAATTGTTGCTGACAAGGTTAAGCCCAAGCAGAAATACAAGTTTAAAAAGGAGAAGGAGAATGGGGCCAAGGAGGTTGAAATGCAAAAGCTTGCCAATATTGGGAAGGAAATGTTAGGTGAAGAATTATAATTTGACGAAGAGAAGAGTATACAAGCCTTCATCATGAAAGAACAATTTCCCCCAAAAAAGAAAGAAAACTCTCCACCTAAAGAAAGAAGAGTCTTTTTTGATTCAAGGGAAGAAGGATAAGGGGAAGTAGTTGGTAGAAGGGGAAGATAGTCCTTCAAAGTTGCCATCCTCAAGCAAGAAAAACTTGCTTATACCTTGGAATTCCTTGGGAAGGCATGGAAAGGGTGGAAAACCATCCAAGGAAAGATTTGTGCCCTCAAAGGAAACTTTAGCATCGCAAAATGGCAACCACTTTGAAGGCCATAGATAAACCCATGTGGAATCAACCCATGGGCAAACCAAAATAAGGACCTCGGAGGGAACGATGAACCTTCCACCTGCTAAGGAGGTGACAAAGTTAGTAACACTCCAAGCCATGTTCTTGCAACATAGTGAAGCCCATTTGGCCTTGATACATGCATTAGGCAAACATACAGGTGTGTGGACCCCAAAAGTAGGGCCTTGACCAAACCAATGAAAGTTTGTTATCTCAACACTTTCATAGGAAATGAATTGAAGGTGCAAAGTTTTTGCCAATGGCTTGTCCAAGTGGAGGCCTTTATGGAGACACAATGTTATGCATTGGATGTGGAATGGTTTCATTCGATGTAAACATTGTTGAAGGATCATGCCTTAGATTGTGGATGACATAGAAGCAAGAAACATTCGACTTGCTTAACACTTTGACATGAAAGCAATTCAAATCATAGTTGAATGAGAGATTTATGCTACACCACCATGACTTCGGGGATAGTATGGAACTCTTGGTGAAGGGCTTGGGTTCCCTTGTAAAATACATGCAAGAATTTAGCACAAAGTTACCCTTGTATTGATAAAAGAAAAACCTTTGAAGAAATTAGCTTTTACGTGAGGCCTCTAGCCTTGGGCACAAAGATTGGTACACCCCAAAAACTTGCTAGGACTTGATGAAGTTGGCGGAGTGCATGGAAGACGATGGTCCTTGGCGCCACCAAATTAACCCTAAAAGTGGGGTTACTCAAAGGATGAGGCCAAATAATTACTTCAACGAACGCCGTTGAAACAAACAAAAATGGAGTAAACCCACTACTAAATATAAAAGAAAGTCATAGGTGAAGGAGCTTGCAGGGAAAAAGGCAAGGGGAGACTTGGCAAAGGTCAAGTGCTTCAATTGTGACCTTCATGGTCGCTTGGTGAATGATTGCCCCAAGACACCTTGGGTGAATGAAGTTTCCACCTAAGGTCGAAAAGTCTTTCAAGGGGGACTCAAGGCCAAGGTAAGTGCATGCAAAATCTCCAACTTATTAGAGGTAAATTTTATAATTAATGACAAGGGTGTTTGTTGTCTTTTGGATTCATGACCAATGAATTCCTTCATGATTTTGTAAACGACAAAGTTTTTGGGAGTCAAAATCGAGGAGGTGGATGACCCCATTGTGGTGCATATGGCACAAGGAGGAACAAAACAAGCGTTTACAATAGCATTAGGAATATAATTATTCATCAAAAGAGTTTGATTATTTGAGAACTTCACCTTATTTGACTTCATAATGTATAACAGGTTACCCATGACAATTTTGAAACCATTTTAGGGAACACATTTTTTGATGCCTCGATGTTATTTCAATGACAAGTCATAAATGTGTTGTTCATTTCAAGGTGGCCCGGTGTGGGTTTCCACACATGGACAACATGGGCCCTAGAGCAAACTAACATAAAAACATGTCGTGTTTCAATGCCAGCTCAGTGCTTGTTTCAACCGGTCAAAAACTGTGCGCGGGCAGCCTAGCATGAGTTTCGATGTTTGGGTAGCCCAAGCCTTTGAAACATATCCCACCAAAATATGTAACGTTTTGGGAGCTATGTTTCAGCCCCATTCATCCATTTTCCATGTTCCCCCATGCGATCCCCATCCATAACACTTTAAACCTTTTTCGAACTTCGCATTGTCACCATGTATTTTTTGCCAAATTCTAATGTCTTCATCCACGTTCCCCCGCCAAAGATTTAATTAGGGTTTTGATAACAAAAAGAGCTCATGGTGTCATTAAGGAAGTTCTATCTTTCCACCCACTAGATCGTTCTTCATGTTCTTATTCGCAGCTATCTTCACTTTCATTTTCCCATTTGAAGCACAACAATGTTGTGCAAGAACCAGTAGCACGACTTGTTTCACCTTATTGAAGTTTCTTGATGTTTGTAGGTGGATGTTGGTTTTTATATTATTTATGGCAATTGACACATGTTGTGTCAAAGGTTAAGAAGTTGCACATCGAATATTTGCTCACAAAGCAAACATGTTTATTGTTTCTATCGTGTTCATTTCCCACGTTGTTTGTTTGGGTTTGTGTTGTTTTGTTATTGGTCGTTGTCTCCGTGTTCTCTACTTGTTGTTTGGGTTTTCGATTTTTTTTGTTTCATTAAACACTTCTTCGTAACAATCCACTTGTATCATGTTCATTTCCCATGTTGTTGGGTTTGCATTGTCTTGTTGTTTGTTGTTGTCTTCTTGTTCTCTACTTGATCATTTTCCTCGTTGTTGTTTGGGTCTCTAATTTTTTTGTTTCTTCAAACATTTTTTGGCAATAATCCACTTGTTTTTTGAAAATGGATAATAGATTAATCTTGCAATGCTTCTCCCACAACTCTTGGGTGTTCCTAGATAATGTTTTGGAGTTTTCTGTATGTTCCTTTCAAACATCTAATAGCATTGGAAACAATCTCACAAAAATGTTACTTGCAACATTCCTAAGAAATGGAAGTATGGGTTCCGTTCTTGTTACTTTTTAAATGAGGTGATTTGACGGAATCTATCACTCGAAACATGACAAGCTACACTAGAAACATGTTCCAATTACATGTTTCAACATCTTTGTAGGTTTAAAATTTTTGTACACATGTTTTGACTATCTAGTGACTGGTAGTTTTCAGATATTGTTTGGTTCAGGGTTTTACCCTTTTTTTTATTTCTATACATAGGTTTTGACTATCCAATTGAATGGTAATTTTCAAATACCATTTGCTTCATGTTTCAACCCATGTTTTTAAATAATTTTTTGTAAGCACATTTGTTATGTTTATGGGCCTAATAGTATAAATTATATCAAAAAAAATCTACAGTGATTGCCGAAAGGCAAATGGATGTTTGAAGGAAATGATGTGGTTTATTTGACACATTGCCTTCAAACATCCACATGTTATTTGTCGACCATCATTTCATATATGTTTTGGTGAACAAAGTCTTATTATCTTATTGCAATACTTTTCCCACAACCCTTGGGTGTTCTTGGACAATTTGAAGGTTAACTTTAAATTACCTTTGAACATCCAAGAGCATTGGGTGAAGTATTGCAACTTGGTTACATTAGTGATTCTGTTAAATTGATTCAAAAAGTTATCTAAAACATACCCTTGGAATATTAAAAAAAATTGAATAAACATGTTTCGAAACCTATGAAACATGATGACAACATGGTAATTTTTTTATTAAAACACTATAAACTATGTCTCACAAAGTTCGATAGGTTACAAAACATTAGAATATTGGAAACATAAAAGAAAAAAATGTAAAAACTTGTTAAACAAAGTTGAAAAAGGAATCGTTGAAAAAATGACAAAAACATGGAAGAAACATGGATAGAAACCTTAAGAAACATGTAAGAAACCTATAAGAAACATGTAACAAACCTATATGGAAAGTGTAAAAACATGACAAAAACATGTGAAAAACATATTTTTTGAAATTGCAGGGATATCAAACCCTTGAAACATGACACAAAACATGATAGAAATAAAAACATTGCTCTCTAAAACCATGCTAGGATCATGCTCTATATAATAGTTTTAAACCACAACTTCTTGGAACAAGCATATGCTCACTACCCATATTGCAAAGAAATGTCTTACAATGGATGGGATATATTTTGCTATGGACCATGGGTTTGCAAAACATCCTATGAAACATAAATTTCGCAACTTATGTTAATGCAAGGAATGCACAACACATTGTGTTGTGGATCAAGGGTTTTGAAAATCTCCTAAGAAACATGATAGAAACCTAGAAACCTAAAGCTTATCAAAACTACAAAAATACTAGGAAGCAACGAAACATGATAGAAACATATAAATTGACCAAAGATAGTAATCAAGTATATGATAGATGTATTCATGCTCAAAGAGTCTTTATTTCATTAGTAACCTGTTTTTTTAAAAAAATTTAATGAACATTTGATAATAAATATACTAAATATTAGCATTAGTCTTCAGCCACCTCATTTCTAAACACAACATTGATTGTTTGCAATGTTGCAAAAGAATTGCTTATAATTGATAGAATTTAATATGTTGTGGACAATATGCTTGGAAAATATCTTACAAAACATGATAAAAACATGCTTACCGAAACTAAACCAAATATTAGGGAATTACAAAACATGATAAAAACATAGAGGATGAAAGGAATAAGAATTTGCATAAGAACATGATATTTTGAAACATGGATTTTTGCATTTAAGAACTCATTTTGAAGTTAGAAAATAGGACCTTGTAAAGCTCATAATGGTTGCAACATAAGTATGCCCCACTAAAGAAACATAATGCTGAAAAGATCATGTTAGGAACATGACTCTTAGAAACATAGACTTAGAAACATATATTTATAAACATAAATTCAGAAAAATACACTTAAAAACATGGACTTAGAATCATCCGGAAATGACATTATAATCCATAAAGGAAAAATATGCACCTACAAATTGCGTTTATTTTTTTGATACTTGTTGGTTGAGTTGTAAAAACATGAAATTTGGTTCCAATAGTAGCCAAGAAAAAACTTGTTTAGAAACATAAGTCCTCATTTGCAAAAGTATTTGAAACATGGATTGAAACATGTTGAGTGGTAGAACATTTAAATTTCAGGTTACAAAGTTTAGGTTTAGTTTCTTTTTAAATTTAATTTTTTGAACTGCATCACTATGGCTGAGGAAATTGTGTAGGCATTTTAAGCACATCTCGTGGCCATCGTTCAATTGTTGGAACTTTGTTGCTTGTATTGGGTGAACAAGCCCACTTCATAATTTTTCCAATATTGTTTTTTGCCTTCTAGCTACTTACTTCAAATCAACCAATAAATGTTACATGAACATATTGTTTTCAATAACATTTGAAATTATTTTGAAGATGAGGTCACAAATATTATTCTTAGGGTTTTCGGTCTTTTAGTGAGTTAGATACAAAGAAGGTTTGAGAATTGGGCAAGGACTAAACATGCTACTCAACCCATCGTTCAAAGTTCAATTCAATTAGCCGCAATAATGTATAATTGTTCCTTCTATTAAATCAAGGCGAATGAGCAATAATACTTTAATTTGATGTTTACATATGTTTCCCCTTTGCGATTGAAGACATTCACTTGCAGCTCTCAATGTTGCTTTCAAGTATGCATGGTAGCTTTTAATGGTAGCATTAGTATCCTAGCTAACGTATGGGGATTCTAATTCCCCATCACCCGCATTTTGCATTTTGGCACCCACTTTAAAATAACATATGACTAAAACACTTGAGCATCTGGAATCATTTCCATAAGCTTTATTAACTTTTCCTTTGCGAACTCCAGAGGAGTTTTTCCATTAGGTTGTGCTATATCATGCATGATACGCACCATATTTTTTAAGACCTTTACTCGAACAACCACATCCTTGATTTTAATGCACGCTTGCTTTTGCCAAGCTTTTTTTACATGCCAAAGGCAAAAAAATATCTTTGTGTTTGGCCATACTTTCCTACAATAAAAAAATAAATATAAACATGATATAATAATTTCTGAAACATAACCAATCATCCCAAAATAGACTGCATTTAGTTCGCAAAGGTTACTGTTCGCACACTACCTTAAGCCCACCCACATTTCGGCTTGTAATGCATGATATAATTCATTAAAACATAAACCACTGAAACTCAAATGAAACATAAACCGTTGAAACCTAGTTGACCACTGAAACCCACTCAAAATAGAAACCACTATAACCTAATTCGACCACTAAAACTCACTCGAAATATAACTAATTGAAACCTAGTTTGACCAATGAAACCCACTCAAAACATAAACAATTGAAACCAAATTCATCCAATGAAACCCACTTGAAACATAAACCACTAAAACCTAGTTCGATCATTGAAATCCATTCAAAACATAAACCACTGAAAGAATTTAAAATTAAGGACCCCATAATGAAACAATCTCCATAACATGTCACAATTTCATCTTGAAGCATATCCATGTGCAAGTTGCTTTGAAACATAAAAAACTATGCCTCTGAAACATAGATTTAAATCAAATATTGTGCAACCGGGCTATATGGAATGATAAAAGAACTAAAATGTTACTTTGTATTATTGATTTTCCCATCAGCATCATCAACAATGAAAGCATTTGGTTTCCAATCTAGTTTTGATTTTTACATCTTTCGCTTGATAACATCCATCCATTTGGACAAGTCGTTTTGCTTACTTTAAGATGTGATTATGTACACAACCAGACAACTATTCTTCCATTTGTCAAACAACATCAATGTGTACAATGGAAGCTGCTATGAACATAAGTAGATTTTAGCATGTGTCAACATATAACAATCGTGTTTCATTATGTTTCAGAGGTTTCCTAGGCTTTGTACCATAAGTTACAATGGGAGAATTTACCTTGTTTTCATTTGTTCCAAAGGTAGCATTCATTGCAACCGCACTCTGATGACCATATTGTTACATCATCATTGCCTACCAAGGAGTTTAAATTCCGATTGTGAATGGGATATTACTCCTTGATAGTTCCCTACCAACTTCAAACCCACTCTCGTGATAATAAAACAAAACGTTTGGGTTATCTTGAGCCCACATTTTAACACTTTCGGCACCTTTTCATGTTTTTATATGTTTCTTTTGCTATTTTTTTTGCTATGTTTTGTATGTCTTGTTCACATAGAAAGGCATCCCTAGTCAGGTTCCCACTAGTCTCTACAAGTTCTTGCACGATTCTACGATGCTTTACCATCACTTGTGAAACAAAAAACCCCAATCGCAAACTGTCAACTACGAAATCCTTTAAGGCTACGGAAACATGTGCGATGAATGCAATTTTGTCACCTTTGAAGATTTTCCCCATGGCAAAGACCTCTTGTTGCATTGATGTGTCTCTTCTTGTAGTAACATATTTCTGAAACTATAAGGAAAAGATATAATGTTTTGATAATAAAAACATGTTGGCAACCTTTTTTCTGGGACCCTCCATTACTTTCAATTGTAACATGAATTTTTTATTTTCCTTTCTAGATTGCTTTACCTTTCATATCAAGAGGCTTCTTTTTGAAAACCATCTCCTCTTTTAACGCAACAAATTATATGTCATATTTTTTTGGCCAAAATTGCAATTATACTTACAAATCAACAATTTAAAAAAATTCAAACTATGTCGAAATCTAATGTTGTGTAAGAAAGTGAGACTTTCAAAAAACAAACAACTCCAAAATAAAGAAGGTCGATCTATTTTCAACATTCAAAACTTGGAGAATTCCAAATAACCATGCCAACATGGATAAAACAATTTCCCTTTTTCATTCCTTCATAGCTACTAATGTGTGAACTTGCAATTTGCATCACTACACTATTCCTCTCCGTTGATAAAGTCATGCACTTGGTTTGAAGGGATGTATGTTATTTCCACTTTGTGGGCTCCAAATCTGAAATTGATAGTCCATATCAATTCCACGTGTGTAAAACCTCTGAGATGTGAGTGTTGCACTATGTGTTGAATCCCTTGCAAACGCTATGCATTCAAATCCAAATACAACCTGGACAACATATCCCATTGTTCTCCAGTTGGAAGTTGATCAAAGTCCATTGAAAACACAATTCGGAACTAGAAAGCAACAACATGAAAGCAACAAATGAAATGTTGGTTAGCTGTGACACTCACACAATCATTCACCCCATATCAAATGAGCCATAAAAATCGTCATAAATGTTCATCAAATGTATCTGGGGACATGTGTTGGATAGATTAGGGTTCTTATAGGTCTTGGGAAAGCTAATTTTTAGTCGTCACTAGCATTAAATATGATACACTTTGGTTTTTTTGACACCTTGACCTCTAGATAGAAAAATATTCGTAACATGACATTGAAACATACATTATGATAAATTGTGTTTGTCGAGACCACATTGCCTTGCAAATATATCTAAAAAAAATCATATACAATTATTGTGCAACTACCCCTTAGTATTTACAACTAGTATGCAACTATCTTTTTGGAAATATGGGGAATGAATAAATAAATTACCATTTCAGAAAATCAGTTAATTGTTTTATAATTATAAGTGAGTTGAAAATGGATCTTTTATATGATAATTTGTACATAATGAATATACATCCGTAGTCAACCATGTTTGACTTTTGAAGGAATTTCACTATAGTTGCATGTGACAATTATTTTAGAATTATTGTAAATGTGCCGCTGACACAAGAATTATGTTGCAACTAGTTCTCTTCTCCATTTTGAGTGATTTAAAATGTTATAGAAGCACCTTTTCAAGCTCTACAAATCATCTTGAAATGCAAAGCTTGCAAAGAAAAGTTGTAAAGAAAATACATTTTTACAAATTGCAAAATATGTTTTTTTTTTCATTTTTTTCACTTTTACCCCTTTTACTTTCAAACCTCATAACTTTCTTATTTCTTATTCATCTTAAACAATTTAAAATGCTATAGGAGCGCCACCTAAAGTTCTACAAATCATCTTGGAACTTTAATAGCAACAAAACAACATATAAGGAATTTTCTAGGTGTTCAAGAACCAGCCTTGTAGCATTCGATGGTTTCTTTTGAGTTCTTGACCCCTTCTATTTTGGGGGGCCATAACTTTCTTAATTCTATTATGTTTTGACAATTATAATGTGCCATATGCGCTAATAGGAGGGATTCAAGTTTTGTTTGAACACCAAAACCAACAAAGCCCTCCCCTTGGATTTTGCTTCCCCTAAGCGTTTAAATATTCAATCATAATTGGTTTAACCTATGTTGTTGCAACTCAATTTGCAACTAAAAAGCAACTAGAGGATTTAACCCATATGCCTTGTCTTTGAATCCCATGTCACAAATTATATAAAAAGGTGTCCTCTCTTATGTTTTCACACTAAAATACACATGCCACTTTGGGATGAGCTAAAAAAAACTTAACCTTAAAGGCAAAATAAAAAAATAAAAATTATAAGACTATCCTTTGATTCAACTAGTCTTGTACTTTCCTACCTACTTGCCTACCAATGTAAATAAGTAGGTCCTATTTTTCTACCTACCTATGTAAGTAGGTAAATATGTATGTATGTAGTGTAGGTATGTTGGTCCTAAGACCTACCAACCTACCTAACTATTAGAATGCATTATTTATTTATTTTGTTTTTCAAATTTTAATTAATATGCCATGTGGCAATTTCTTAAAAAGCCATGTGTCATAATGTCGAACCATCAACGATCATAATAGACAATGGAGATCAATATTTAAAATTTAAAAAAAATCCAAAAATCTTCATAGTGCCACATGTCAAGTTTTAATGGATGGATGAAATTACTACCGTTAACATGAGATTATGGCTATAGTTGTAGTGGAGTTGCATAGTAGTTGAAAATGAGTGGTTTTGACATAATTGCAATTGAATTGCAATGAGTTGCACCATATATATGACGAGTTGCAAGTGGTCATTGCAATTCAAAAACTAAGTTGCAAGTTTAGTTACAAAACATCCCTTTTTTCATAGTGATATTAAATTTTCCGAAACATAAGAAATTAAACAAATTTTTTTCAAACACAAAAAATTCACTAAAATATATGAAATTCATAGAAACATGAGACTGAAGTCAAAACATAGAAAAATCCTAGAGACAAAAAAAATGCCAAAATATAACAAATTCATAAGTAGTGCCAAAACCGAAACCAAAACCAAAACTTTGATATTTCTTGAAATTTAAAATAGCTTTCCAATATTATTGACATCTAGACACAAAAAATGAGTGACCTAACCATGTGCGAGGTATTAAGAAACAAAAAATTCGAAAGTAGCACATTGAAACATATTAATTGTTTCAGAACATAGGAAATTCATCGAAACATAATCTTCAGAAACATAAGAAATTCAAAGAGATATAGGAAATTCACAGAAACATAAGAAATTTGTCGAAACATAGCATAATCATAATGACAAGCAAAATGCCAAAACATAATAAATTCATAAGCACTCATGAAACCAAAATCGAAACTGAAACCTAAACTTTGAAATTTCCTAAACAACTTTTTAGTATTATGAAACAATGCAAAATATAATATGGGCCCTTAAAAAATAACATATGTTTAACATTCCAACTATCTAAAATAAATGAAAATCTAAACTTACAAAAACATAGGAAAGAAAAATAAAATGTGGTCCCTAAAACTTAAAACACTCAAATATAGTTCCCGAAATGGGTCCAAATTTTTTAAGGTGTACCAAAATCTTGTCACAATGTCACCCATTTCTATCTTTTTTACCTAGTCCTTTTTTATCATGTAAAGACATGTTTATGGATGATTATGATGGAATCTAGAATTGTAATGGTCCAAAAATAGTCTTTCTAAAAAGTTTAACAACTGTTGACTCATTATTTTTTATGAGGATCAAAATATAGGGCACAAAAGGATTGCAATAAAGATTAGGCCCTTTTCATCCTATGTGGTCCACCTTAAAGGATTTTCACCCAAATATATGACAAAAACATAATTTTAGTATGGAAACCTAGGCAAAATATGTCATTAACATTGTTTGATCATGTATCAAAGACTCATAATCCGTCATTTGCTCCTAAATATAGACATTCAATAGATTCAAGGCGATTAAAGGCCATCAATGAATGGCAGTGATACGTCCCCACATTAACATGAATCCCCTTGAGTCAAGACAATGCTAAAAACATGAAAAAGAAGTTTCAATAACCTGAAATAAACAAGAAATATGAAATACAACTCCATTTTATTCTATACTATGGGTTTTGAAACCAAATAATGATATTTTAGGTTTTCTTGAATCTATTTTACATGATATTTCCTCAATGGGGCATTTGTTAGTTTTGAGTTTACTTTTTGTCCCTGTCTTTTTGGGGTTGTTACTTGGGATCTCTATTATATAGTTTTTTATTTCGTGTCCTTTATAGGTGGGCAATTATGTACATTTTTTTTGAGCTTTTTGTCTCCAAGTGGGTTTTTCAACATTTCTCAATTAATGCTACCTACCCCCATATCCTGCAATATATAATTTATTCTCCTTGATGTTGCTTTTGAAACAATAGTAATGTTGTCATCAAAATCGAATTTCCATCTAGGGCGATAAGGAGGCATGCAACCTGGGCTTGGGCAAATTAGTTCCTATTGCAACACTTTTAACATTTTCGCTTGAAAGTGCTTCACCTGAGGTGCCTCCTAACCAATTTGCAAGAAAGAGTACGAAAAAAATCACTTTTCAGAAACAACCCAAGAATGTAAAAAGAGAAGAAATACAACTAATGAAAATGTGACATGTGCTAAAATAATAAGACATGAAATATAGAAAATTGCAAAAAAACAATGTAATTATTGGATGACTATTTTTGGAATGGATGAAAATAATGAAACATAAAGACATATAAACATAGAGGGTGCAAGCATGGTCAAGTAGACAAAAAAAATAGTCTACCCAAAATGTAATTTAAAAATGACATAATTTTTTATATAAACACATGGAAGTAGATTAAAAACCTGTGAAAGTAAAAATAGGAATGAACATGGCCTTCCATTTAATTTATGGTAAGTTGAATAAAAAATTTGAAAAACTTTGGTATCATAAATTAGGTGAGAAGCATATTTGAATTTGATAAGGTCAATTTGGTGTTCAAACCTACTTTTACACTAGAAGTTTTATGTGTTATGATTATAACATGCATAATTTGATAGTACACACATGTTTTAAGGATCCATTAACTTGAAAGTAAAAAAAATTCAATATTTCATCTACTTGCAACCCATTTTGTAAGATTGGACACTTCTTGCAAATAGATGCAATTTTGTAAAATCTATTTAATCTACGTGAAGATGTTCATTTTTCAAAATAATAATATTAAAGCGAAAGATTATCTTCATATTAATCATGGAATAAAATAATGTTTCTATTTTCAATGCATCAAAAATCTTTTGTGTCTACTTGTAATTTTTTGTGACAAGGTACATTTGTTGTCTACTTGATCATGCTTTCACCCTAGAGCCTTAGAAACAAAGAATAGATTGTAAAATAGACAAGAAACATTGAATTGAAACATGTTTTTGACCTAAAACATGGACTCAATTTAGAAACATGCCATTGATACTTAAACATGGCCTTGATATAGAAACATCCCCACAACTTAAAACATGGCCATACTTTAAACAAATGGCCTTGTACTACACGCAAAACATGTCTTTTATGATGTGTCCTATTTGACTACAATGGCATAAACAACTAGAAAATGGCATAAACAACTTTAAAAACAACTAGAAAAATGACTATAGTCAAATAAAACCTATCGTAAAATACATGTTTTGGCATAATGTTGACATAGAAACATAGACTTTGTACTGGAACATGACAGAAACATAAACTTGAAACATGTAGTCTATTATAATATTATAAACATGGAAGCCACTAACCCCATTGAAACATAGAAATCTAGATAGACACATTATGTTCTGGTCCCAAAGGTTGAACCATGTGGAAGTAGAATACAATATCCTAATGGAACATATTAAAAATAGCTATGAGAATATGATGGTAGCAAGTTTTGAGACTCACTTCCATAGGAGGACAATGTTCCTTATCACCATGCTTGTCCATGTATTGATTAAAATATTATACAACTAAGTATCCACATTCCCATGTTCAATTATGTGGGGGCAATGGGACATGTACAATTGGCCTGAAGCCAATAATTGCCCACTTGTTAAAATTATGTGATATTCTTGTTGTGTGAAACCACCTGACCGTTGCACACTTCACAAATTGATTCACCTTCCAGGTACTATGATATCTAGGAATAGAATTAAAGTGTAATGTACAGTGGCACTCTAATATGAAAAGAGACCATGGCTTTGCTCATTGTATGGAAGCACCGAAGTGTTTTCCAACCCATTTGTATTACAAAAGTTTCTAACACCCCTAGGCAATCTTTTTTCTTGTATTGCCTTTGTTTATGCACATAAGATCCAAATCCAATATTGGTGTAGTCCAATTGTGTACAATATAGTAATATTTCCAAACAACAGGTTTTTCCAACTATAAGATAAACTATAAATAAAAGTCCAGCAATGTGCCCCGTAGTTCCCCTTGTTGATATAATAGTGCTTTGAAATCATCATCCTCCGGCCAAAGATGAATCTCCCTCTTTGTATCACCCCCAAAGAATATAACATAGTCATAAAACTCATCTTCAATAAATGCTTTAGCCTTGCATATAGGTGTATATTAATAAACATTCGGGTCCTTAATATTTATCTACTTTCATGTTTTAGTATGTATCCATGTATCTAAAATAATGAGGATTTATGCTTCTATCTATCTTTGTCTCTACGTTTCCATGTATCTTTAATGTAATGGCTCAATGCTCCTCTAGATATGGGTTTCTAGCAATGATATGTTTCACTGAATTTATGTTTCAAGTATTGAAACGATCATACCTTGCGGTCTTGAAAAGCTCAAATAACTTGAAAGAACACAAAAATCTTATTAGGAAACGTATTCAAAAAGGGGAAAAAAAGTGGAGAAAGACATAGTTGAGTTAGGAACCTCCCATTTAACTTTCAGCAAGCGAACAAGTTGTTGGTCATTTTTAGGTGCAGCCTCCAACACAACATAAAGTTCTTCTAAGGGTGGCAGTGGAACTTCACTATCAAAACTTGAAGAACTCTTTATGATTGTAGTCCTTTTCTTCACAACTTCTTTCCTTGTAACTTTAGCACCAGCCTTCATTCTTTTCGATTTTCCCTCAAGTTTTTTCCACTTTTGGGTTTAAGATTTCTTTGTTGTGGCATTTATATCCTTTGAAATGTTCATGATAGCTTATCCAGATGTTTCAAAACTTGGGGCACCTTCATTGGGTCCTTGTTGAAGAATGTGAAGCACAACTTTGGTCAACGTCATTGCATCCATTATTGGATCAATGGTCGTATTATCATCAACATATGTGTTTGACCACGATATATTCCCATGTATTGTGTCCTTTGGAAGAAAGGTGCCAACTTGATTGAGCTTTGATGGCATTATTGATGTGTAGTCTTGTTTGATTCCCATGTTAATTTCTGAAACATAATCCCCATGATGCTTTGTTGAAACAGAACCAAGATCATGTATCGTTGAAACCTGTTGAATTGGTGAAGAAGAAGCACTAATTGTCTGACTTGCTTTGACATTCACTTCTTGGATTAAAACAAAGTTGATATTTCCATCCAAAACATGGAAATCATACGATGCATGAACATTTATGGCCTCAACCTGACCTTCAACATCTTGAGGATAATTCTTCAAAACATGATCAAGTTCATCTCCGCTCGAAACATGAGTCGAAGTTATGTTTGGGTCCAATTCAAAACCAATAGGAACTAACCTGCTAGATTGTTTGAATTTGTCCTTGTTGGTGCTGAGATCTCGGGGAGCTGTGATGGTTTCATTCACATTCATAACTCATTCCTCCAAATTGGGTATCACTTTAGAATATTGGAAAATGAATAATGTTGGGGATCAATTTAATCATTATCAATCTTGAAAAAATGAAAATGTGACATAAGTTTAATCAAATTGTAGCTTGCGATTGCCGTTTTAGTGCCAGTGTGTTTTTTTTAAATGAAAAGTTAATTTTAAATGTAATTGGGACAAAAAATTTCGTGTTTTAAAATATTTCACCACTTTTTCAACATAATTCTAAAATATTAAAATAAAATAAAATCAAAGGTAAGACTATTGCAATATTTTTAAATGCCTTAATTGTTTAAAAGCCTTTCATGAACAAAAAAACTTTGCATTTGGGTAAATGGTATTTAAATAATGGTGGTGAGCAAATTTTAGTATACCACAAATCATGGTTAAGGATTTATATGTACAATAATCAAATCTATGTTCAATAATCAAACATTTATAAGTGCAATAATAAAATCATTTGTACTTTACACTAGTGAAGGCCTATTACTGCTAGCTTCTTGTAATTTTCAAGCTTACACTTTCAAAGCTACAACCCTAAGGCTACAACATTCAAGGGAGGCCCTCAAGGGTAAGCCCTCCCCTACACTTAAAATATTTGAAAATATTTCCTAATGTATTTGGAGGGCATTTTTTATTCATGAATATCCTTCCTAGAAAAGAAGAAGGATCTTACACATGTATTATATAAGAGGGGGATGGAGCTTATGCTTTCTTATAAGTACAAGGTCCCTCCTACTCCTAAATCTATACCATTATTATATTGTTTTGTGGTCACATATGTTTAGATTTAAGATAAGGTTATGTGGGTATGGCCCATGTGTAGGGGACATCCTCAAAATGCAATGCCAAACTCCACTATTATTTAGCTAAGGTATACACCTTAGGGCTTTACTTTACATTTAAATAGTTGGCAATTATTTCTTAGTGTAATTGAAGAGCACCTAACATGATAGAATGTTTTATACAACATGCATAATCTACAGTTGCATTATGGTATTTTGTGTAGGGTAAAATCTTAAGAGCAAGGCATTTGCTTAGCATAAGGATCAATGTTCCCACATATGGCAAACCTTCATCTTTGTATGGGGTGAAATTTTCTAATCTCTTGCCATATAGACAAGAGGCCCCAATGGTACATGGGAGCCTTGCAAATGAGTATTTTGCTATAAGGTGCTACTAGACATGATGGCATTTGTTTCTATGCCAAACCTTTATGCTAACGTGCTATGAAAAATGTTAGCCTTGGATTTTTACACTACATTAGGCCCTTTAAGTGGGAGATTTCCAAAATTTGGACCCAAGCTCAACTTTTATTTTGGGATTGCCCCACTCCTGAGGTCTTACCTATCACTGTAAACCAAAATGTATGTATTTTGAAATTTTGGCAACACATTTTAAAGCCACATTATTCTTCAAGGGTGCAAACAATGTCCAATGAACCAACAACATTATTTTAAACAAGGACAATATGTCTTTTTGCACATAAATAAAATTTTCATATGAATGAAATTTTGAATGAAATCTTTTGCAAATTATTTTTTTAAATGCTTATAGTTATCCCCATATATGAAATACTTTTTAATTTTTTTTTGAATAAATATGAATTTTTTTAAGTGTACGGATTCCTTGTAGATTTTGTGTTGCATTTTAAAAAATGATAACAATTTCAAATCATAACCAAAAATTCATTTTCTACATTTTTTTTTGCTTTCTTGTATAATAAACTACAACTTTTAAAAAAACATCATGTACATTATACCCCATTTATGTGGTAAGAAACTCTTGAACTTTTAAAATTTTGTATCAATTTTGAAAAGTTCTTTGAATTTGTAAAGATTTAAAATTCCACATTTTTTAGGGTGTCAATGTGTTTTGAATGTGGCTAATAGGTCTTTACCTTTTTAATTCTTTCCCATCAATTTATTATTATTATATGAATCCTTTTGATAGGCCTTTGCAAGTTTTATTCCTTTTGATACAATAGGTTTTCACTTTCAAATGTCATAAATCAAAACCTAATTAACCTAAAATTTCATTATATGAATTTTTGGTTTGAATTCCTTGACATTCATATCAATGAAAAATCAACAATTTTCCATGATTGCCATGGTTTTAAATGGTTTACAAAGGAAGAAATTAAAAATGAATGAAGTAAACAAGTTTATGTAAACAAGAACATCTCCACCCATATAAGTAAAATGGCTTATATGTTATTATTTTGATGAAGTTATAACCAATCAAATGATGTCAAATCAATTTGGGCTTATAGATATGCCTAGGGTTAAGTGACCTCCACAAAGGTTAATTAAAGGAAATGATTATAGAAATAATGAAAACAAAAAGTCATAATCATATTAAAATGAAAATTCATATGACCTTATAACATTCATGGAGACACATGTAAATATGTTCACATGAGATCACTAACAATATGTAATTATTTTATGAAATTAATTAATTGGTTATTATTTAATTTTAATAAATAATTTAATAATAATGTTTTTGACACTTAAACTTTTAAATTTTAGTTCTCAAATAAATAAATAAATAAGTAATTGATTGACTATCTAATACAATTAATTATTAAATAATAATAAATAATGAATATTTGATATTAAATATTCAATTATGAACTTATTAACTTATTTAGTTGAAAAATATCATTAAAAAAGATAATCAGTTTGACTTAATATTAAGTAAATAATTTAGCTCATGACTAATTATATAATTAATATTTAATAGCTCATTCACTATTACTTAATTTGATATTTATAGACCATAACCCTTGGTTAGTAAATACGAATTTTTAAATAATTAATTGAATATCAATTAGATTACTAATTGAAGTATTGATTAACTTTTAATAAATTCTGAATTGATGAACTAAATAGGAAATCAGTTTAATTAATCATTAATCATAACTAGATAATTAAATTTGTGATATTTAAATTAATATTTTTATAAACTACATAACTATTAATTAACTAATACTTAATATCTATTTACCATAACTCTTGATCAGTAAATACGAATTATCAATTAATTAATTGAATGTTAATTAAATTAATAATTGAAGTATTAATTAACTTTTAATAAATTTTAAACTGATTAATAAACATTAATTATTAATTTTTTACTATGAACTAAATAAATAGGAAATTAATTTAATTAGTAATTAATAATAACTAGATAATTGAGTTTAGGAAATTTTATTTAATGTTTTTATAAGCTACATAAATATTAACTTATTAATAGTTATTTATAGTCTATAGTTTGATTAATAGGTTAAAAAGAAAATTTTATCAAATAAATCAGTAAATAATATATATTATTTAATTCGATAAATAATAATAGTAAATTATTAATTAACATTAATTAATTATTGATTATCCGATATTAAGTTACGAATATAATTTATTTTTTTATTAAATTAATAATTATTAAATAAATACTCATTAAGTTTAATTAACTTAATATTATTTCATTTTTTATTCAACTTAGTTAATATTATTCCATAGTTTACATTATTTAATCAATTTGTTGATAATACTATTTTATGAATAATGAATATTGGTTTGACATTAAGTTTATGTCATCTTAATATGACCTTGGCACTATAATTTAATTATACATTAAAATAAACATGGTATATATGTAAACAAACCATAATATAAAATCAAGATGATTTTTAAAATTTTAATATGTTCATAATTTGAAGTAATATGTGTTTAATATGCGTTGAATATAGGTTAAATACATTTAAATATGTTAAATAGGTTTTAATACGTGTTTCATGTATGTTGATTACATGGTAAATATATTCTTAATGTAGTCCAAAACACTTTAGTGTACATAAAATGAAGAGGCACACCATAAAAATAACCAAATTGCATTTAAATTGGCAATTAAATGAACACAAGGGCTTAATTTTGAATGAAAAATCTAAGAAGGTAATCAATATGGAAGGATGTACAATTTAGTAGTTGCACGATAATTGCAAAAAATTAAGAAAATTAAAAAATGGTTATTAGTTGTAATAAAACATAATCACAAATGATGAATAGTTGCATGTAATTGCAAATTGGATGGTTACATAATACAAGATTTCTTCTAGTGTTCTCCTTAAAATGTGTAATCAACAATTAGTGAATTGTTTAGTTCCTTGTTTAAAGCCTTGTAATGTATTATGAATTGTACTAATTACCCAATATGTAATACTTACATTAAAGGTCATGTTGAAACTAACATTTGTTAATCCAAGCTTACCTTAAGGGGAAACATAACCCCAAAATGCAACACTTGCATGTAAAATAATTATGAGTTAAAACACCATGCAAGTATTGCAATTTATTACCCACATTAGGGCTCATGTTCAAACTGGCATTTACTAATCCAAGTTATTTTAGGTGGAAACATGACCCCAAAATGTAGTACTTGCATCTAAAACAATTATGAATTGGAAAACCTTAAAGGTTTTGTGAATTCAACTAATTACCCAATATGTAATACACACATTGGGTGTCATGCCAAAACCACATGTCGGACATGACACACGTAGAACCTACATATAAACAAATTCTGAATTAGGAAAACAGGTAGGCTCCCAAATTCTTCAATACAATAATGGACATTCCAAGACCCATATGTAGGTATCGTATGGTCAACCAACAAAACCAATGAAGAATTTGGAAATGTGATGTGGGTATGGCGGGGCAACAATGTTGCAAAATGTAGTTCTTGACATTATGGATGTGAATATTGCATGGTTGGCCCAAAAATTTGATGAATTTGGGAGCTTGATGTGAGTATTGTAGTGTAAAACATTATAGAATGTAATATGAAATACCCATATGCAAATATTGCATGTTTAAACAATCATTATGTTTATTGTTAATGTTTCATATTCTTTATTTAACTAACACAACAAAATTTGAATTTGCAAAGAGATAATATTTGCATGAATTAATGCAAAATTTGAAGTAAACTTGAGAATCATGTCATTGTTTGCCAAAAAACCAAATGACATAAATTAACCTCTAGCTTCTATGTACAATAAGCCACATACAAAATGAAAATTGCACCAAACCATAAGAATTGTGTCCAAAATAAGTGCAAATAAAAAAATCCATGTTAATACAAAAAGGAAAGTAATCAACACATTATTCCTTTTCCAAAACAAATCCCGTTGCAATATTAACTTTTCATCTACAATGCTATGAGCTTGGCAATAAGTTGATTTGCTTCAACTATTTTAATAATGTGGTGATGTGTATACAATTGTTAATGTTGGATGTGCAAATGAACTATGTTGGTTACAAATTTGTCCTTGATGTTTTATGCATACTCTAATTCACAAATACACACATGCAATAATAAATAAAGGTTTCAACCCTTTAAACATTTGTAAAAATTATTAAAGTTGCAAAACACATACCATCCATGAATCATCTTTGATGCATGGTATTCAAGGACAATTTACATCTTTCAAATACAAGTGGCCATGTTGGACTTATGTTCCCACCATGTGGCATCCCATGTAGCCTTGGCCCTCTTAACATATCCAAACTTACTACATTTGGTGATTTTATTACCAAGTTTTTTGTCCTTCTCAATCCGTGAAAAGGAATTTCGAGGATGTTTCTAATGCCCCAACAAAAGATCTTAAGAATTTTGAATAAATGTTTAGAAGTAAATTTTATCAAAGGAATTTTTTTCACATTAAGTTTCTTTCTACAATAAAGTGGAGATGATCCCATTATGCTGCAACTTTTATTCATGTTTGAATGACCTACTATCACGGGCACAAAAAAAATACAAGAATAAAAACTAAGCCAAAAACACAACAAGGAAAACAAATCACAAGAAATGCAAGCTTAAGTTTAATTCAAAACTAGCAACACAAAGACATAAAGTGAGAATACGATATATGCTAGAAGATGATTCAAACATAACTTTATTTTGATAACATATGAAAACAAAGGCTATGATACGAATGCGTACCTAAAACTGGAGGTGAACATATTGAAGGTAATGGGAGGTCCTACCCCTATTTATAACCCATTGGGGACCTAGCTCAAGGAAGCTTCCATAGAGGTTTCCATGTGTCCACCGACTAAGGAAGCTTTTTGAAAAGCTTTTCAAAAAGCTTTTTAACTAATATTGCATTAAAAATCAACTAAAACTTAATTAAGGGTTAATTCAGATTATACCCCATTGAAGATTTAGTTCAAGGTGTGTACACCAACCAAGAAAGCTTTTTGAAAAATTTCTTAACTAATAGTGAATTAAAAGTTAACTGAGAGTTAATAATGATGCAAGCGATGATGTAGACGATTATGTTGGTGCAAGCGATGATACAAATGATGAATGATGGTGGTGTCCGTAACACCTACCTTTTGTTCATCCCATTACAATATTGAAAAGACATTACCCAAGATTTTCACATTTATGGTTTAATGATCTTACATACGTTGAAGGCCCCCTTCAGAAGTGGAAGGGTATTTGAGTAATATTAACTTTGCAATGAAATTGTGAAGCTTTTTGAAATGCTTAATGAACAAACATTCACAACATAACCCATGGAACATTCTTCAACTTTACATACATACCTCCTTCCCACTTTAACCCATTACTTATTTTGTTAGTTATCCTAAGTCGCACATTACGGACATCGCCTTGAAAATCCTCATTTGTTTGATTGTCGTTAGGAAATTCCTTGATCAAGGTCTCAATGGAAACATTTAACCCAAAAAATTATTTGCATCGATACAACAAACTTGGAACCTCACATGAGGGTATTGCAATAAAACATGATTTTAAACATGTTTGCTATGTAGGTATTGCATGGGATTCAATAATAATGCAAAATTGTTTTCAAGTTGTAAAAAACAAATTGCAAAAGAATACCCCACCTTCATTTCACATGAATGTGTAAGGTGAAGGTTGGGTTGAGGTTTACTAAAACATTGTTAATCTTATTTTGATTTCATCTTTTAAGTACCATGGCATGTAATCTTATAATTTTTAACAATCTTTAGAAAAATGTTTGAATATTTACTAGGTTTCCTATGCACACCTCATTGTTCGTCGTCTTCATTAAAAACAAGTTTTATGAAGGGACAATAGTTAAAATAATGATTTGATTTGTTAAAGCAAGATAAACTCTTCAACTAATTGCATCCATTAGAGCAAAATCTTAATCCTTAAGTGCATCACTTCTTAAATCACCATGTTGACCAATAATTGTTTATTTTTATAAGAATTGTGATTGTTCCATTTGGTGTAGTTTCTAATGAAGTTATTCAATACTTTCATGAATGGTGTTTAAAGTTACATTGAAAATTTGAAGAATTATTGTGCAATGTCATAATCTCTTGTGAGGAAGCATCATCCTCTACTAATCTTGCACAAATGAACACAAGGAAAATCATTCCACAAGAAAAAACTCACCAAGCTATTATTGCTCCACCAAGTTGTCTCCTCATGTTGTTCCAACAAGCTTCTAACAACATTTGAAAGCCCACACACACTTACAACCACCATTCCAAGACTTTAGCAACATTTGAAAACACATACACACAACCATTGTTCCAAGCTTGTAGCAAACACTTGAAAACAACAACACATTAAAAAAAAATTTAAAAAGAAAAAAATAGAAAACAAGGAAAAAGAGAATGAGATAAATAAGAAGAACAAGGAGAAAAATAATGGAAAAATGGGGGGGGGGGGGGGGGAAAAAAAAAAAAAAAAAGGGAAAAAAAAAAAAAAAAAAAAAAAAAAAAAA
>Ga0116231_10001201_pt1 | contig 52007 bp, 46 predicted proteins | sample S1TSphgellanicum_2_FD_89695 | JGI IMG/M metagenome (GOLD analysis project Ga0116231, IMG submission 89695) | Host-associated microbial communities from peat moss isolated from Minnesota, USA - S1T2_Fd - Sphagnum magellanicum MG | ecosystem: Host-associated > Plants > Peat moss > Unclassified...
AACTATAAAAAAAAAAAAACACCCCCCCCCCCCCCCCCCCAAACTATAATTATAGGGTTTTTTCTTCCCCTATTTTTCAAATTATCCAAGTATGTTATTAAGTTTCATTTTACATTATTTATTCAACTTGTTTTGGCCAATATATATCAAAGGTTTTTTTCATGGATAATTCAAAGGGTATGAAAGTAAACAAACACTATATCATTTCATTAATTTCATACTTGCATGTCAATTCTTGTTAATTTTTCCTTCCATTATCATTTCAAATTATAAGAGATATAAAATAGGATATTTGGATATTTGAATGAAGAAATTTCTAATATTTTTTTGTTGTTGGCAATCTATCATTCTCACCTTTGAATAGGGAGGAAAACAATGACCTTTGTGGGTACATTATATGTCCAATCAATTTGTATGATATAAAAACTATTTTTTTGTTATTTTGATAATAGTGTTAAATTTTTTGAAACAATGTCCAATCACAACAACAACACATCCAAAATCATAGGCTCAAAACTTATATCTTAGGCCAATCACATTATAGTAAAATAAAATAAAAATATCCATCACAATAATGTTAAAGTTGATTTACAAATGGTGTAATAATTAGGATGTGGTTATCATTTATTATCTCAAAACATAAAATATTAAAGTTAATTATTTTAATGTTACTGTTTTATTTTTTTAATCACCAAAAGGTTTCAAATGTTTGATAATAGTTGCACACAATTCTTTTGCAACAATAGAAAAAATGCTTTCACCCACTCCATAGACTTCATCACACCTTTCTAAGGTGTTAGTATTACTTGATTAAGAAACTATGATGGTTTTGTGTGTTCTAATTGAAATGCATGATATCATATGGGAAGATGTCTTACCTAATGATGGAGTCATAGTATCATAAATATAATGTAAAATTATTGACATTAACCTTTTTTTTGTTTAAACATTCAAATTGAGTAGTTGCAAAAAGTTATTTCTCCATGTAGCCACTTGTTCACCCATATGTTCACACAAATTTTTGTTGTTCCATTTTCATAATGAAGGTAACCAATGTTGTTATAACACTATAATGGTGATGGAATGCATCTTGCTACAATGACACAAATATTGTAATAACATGTCAAATTGTCATTAAAAACTCAATAACTATAGAAATGTCATGTCAATGTTGTCGCAACCTTAGCCTTGGGCTTGCGACCAAGGCAAAGGCTTGTGAAGGTGTGGGCCAAGGGTGATCCTAAGAGTCACATTTCATATTCCTAGGAGTGCAAGAGAGTGCAAGGGAATGAACCCTCACATTCTTAAATGAGTTCCCATTTTGGGAGTTACAAGTCCCAATGGACTCCTGAATTTTTAGAGGGCCATTACATGGGTCAAAAATCATTCGATTGAAATATTATTTATATCATTGGAAAGCTCTTGAAACGTAGATGTCTAAAATGTGATCACATGACCCATTTGGATACTTGAAACATAAGTTATGGCCAAAAGAAGGGCCGGGAGTCAAATTGCCAATTTGATTCCTAGCCACTAAAAGTTGGAAATCGCCCCGATTTCTTTGCACATATCATTGGAAAGCTCTCAATGAGGGTTACAACTTTGCTTTAGACTTCACCTCAATCGGAGGTCTGCACACAAAATTATGGGCCTCTAAAGTCATGGGAGTTCAAATTTTGGGAATTTTGGGACTCTCACTTGGGAGTCCCGAGACAAAATGCCATTTGGGTGTTAGCTCCATGGCCAGGCACAAAGTATACTATAAGGGGGAAGGTGGTGATTTCCCCCAAGTCTGGGCTCTGGTGAGTTTTGTGAATCCGTGTTTGCATGTGGCTCGTCCATGCACCAAAAATGTTCAAATTATGCATTAACCAACTTGTTGTTTGGTTTATGTAAGTTCGTGTGAATAATTGATGTTTTTCACTCTTCCTAATCCCCATTATGGAGCTCCAACACGCCCCTTTACCCCCAAAGTGTTGTGAGCTAGGGGGGTGCCTCGATTCCTTACTCTTCCGTTATTTTCACCGTAGACTTACATTTGAGTCTATCAAGGAATAAGGGAGTGCGTCAAATGTTCATCGAAGGTGGTCTAAATTTTAGGGTTCAACTTGAAAGGGAGGCCAAGGTGAGAAGAGAATGAAAAATAATGAAAATACGTAAAAAACTGAATATTATGTTCTTAATTTTTGGCTTTAAGGGTTTTACATGTGAATTAATTGGTCTTCATAATATGATAACTTGAAACTAGACAATGAACCAAGAGTTCTTAATATTTCCAATGATTACCCCCAAAATCACTTGGCTCCAACTTTTAGTATAAAGTGGCTTCATTTTTTGTTGTAAGACAAATGGTTTTAAAAACTCAGTTATTGCAAAATCATCTTTTGGACATCTTTAAATTTAGTTATAATTTTTTATAATTTCAATAAGATCACGAGGGTGGTGCAAAACTCCAAGGATCTCTTGTTGGATCAAACCAAATTATTATGTCAAATTTGTTATTATGTTTGAACAACAACATAAAGTCTAATGGAGCAGGTCCATGTAAGCAACATTAATAGGCTAACCATAGGTATTACAACACAAGGAAGAATCTTAATGAGAGTAGTTCAAAAGTAGGCAACGACATTCATTATGTTGGTGGCAAAAGGGCAAAAATGTTTCAAATGGGTGATAAATCAACCAAGATTCAAAACAAAGTAACAAGATTAGAAGTTGTGAAACATCTATCAAGAGTGTAGCAATTGAAATTATTGTCCAAACCTAAGAATGTAGGTATGCCTACTATTTACAATAAAAGAATTTAGCTTCTCTTTATCTTCCATAGAGAAGCTAGGTATTTTATCCAAAGTTGAACACTTTGGGGTACTATTAACTACAACTAACTGAAACATTAATGTTGTTTTTTTCACAACCATGAAAAAAAAATAGTGAATGAAATTATCAGGGTTTGAGAGTGTTGTAATAATAATAATATTAGTATTAGTTGTAGTTTTTAGGGCAGGGCCAAGGCTGAGTAGATAAAACAAGGCCTTGAACTTTGAAATCTTCAAAAAACCCTATAGTTAAGCTTAATATTACATCAAGACCGGAGCTCTAGTGGAGGTAAAACGGGACATGACCAATGCATAGTAGGTAGGGTAGTTGAATAGGGCCTTTGAACAACAACATAAGCACACAAGTAATGGCACACTTGCAACCAAGATCATTTGCGATTCCCATCCATTTTTTGGGTTTTGTGAGTTTGCTACCATGTGTCTCCTTGTTTTTCCACTTTGTTTGTAAGTATTTCTCTTTTAAGCCAACAATTTTAGGGTTTAAAAAGGGTTAAGGGGGTTTTTCAAGAAGTTTAGGGTCCCAATTTTAAACCAAATTTGTTAGGTCATGAATAGGCATGGCAAATCTTGTGGACTCCATCCCCAAAATGTCATTGGGCTTCTTAGCCCTCCTAGTAAACACCCAACGTAAAACCAGTAGTCGGTTTTACCCTTATGCCTAATTGTGTTCCAGCTTGCATCCATCTGCCCATCATTCCCATCCTTCTTAGTTTACTTCAACCAGTCTTTTCATCCTCTCTTGGTGTATCGGGCCCTTTTTCACTTTGCTTGCCACACCCATTAAGAACTTTTCTAATATCCGTCATGTGGTCCTTTTTTGCGTGACCCCACGTCCCTTGTCCCTTTTGCAGTTGTTTATTTAGTGTAGCGCCGTTTAACATAACATTAGATTTCATGCATTGGTCACAATTGAATCTATCTCAAGGGGAATGTTGGTCCTGATTTTGCCATATTATCCTCCTTTTTTAGCATGGACATGGATTGCATCCATAAACATCATTGATGTTTTCCATTTGGGTTTACTAGGTTTTCATTCTTACCATCATATTCCATATACACTTCAAGTTGATGTGCAGCGAGCTTTGTATATCCCTTTATCTTGATTAGCATTTTATCCTTTCAATATTATAATTTGGCATTTTTTTTGTTATTCCCTTTTTGGTGTTTGTTTTTTCTTTCATAGGGCAATGAGAAAAACCAACAAAAATCTCGTGTTCATTTGCATCGATACATGGGTGCCAACTGGGAAACATTATAAGAGGAGCACATAATTATAACATTCATTTTAACTTCTCACAAAAGTTTGGAATCAACTTTAAATCCTACCCCACCTCCATCATCATGATTACACAATGCACGGGCCCTTATTCATGTAGGGGAATGTCAAGGAGACGAAAATCCATAAGAAAATAAACTAAAAAAGAGGTCCAAATCTAACTTTCATATAAGGAACAAAACAAGATTATGTGATTCAAAAATAAAAACATAAAAATCAAGAATAAGAACATGAGATGTGCAAGACCAATGTGGAAACAAATATTTATTATGTTAACAAATGCAAACATGAACATGAAAAGAACATGACAAGGCTTTGGTGTAAGATCGTATTTCAGACTAATGTTGAACAAACTAAAGGAAATGAGGAGTCTTATTTTTATTTATACCCCTTTAGGGCCCTAACTCTAAGAAGCTTTCAAAGAGGCTTTTATGTGTGCATCAAGTAAATAAGCTTCTTCATAAGCTTCTTAAATGAAAGTAAATTATGAATTAATTAAAATTTGATTAAAAGTTAATTGGGATTTAATTAGGAGTCAATTGGGAGCTAATTAGACTTAATAAAGAGTTAATTAAAAATTAATTAGGACTTAATTCGGACTTAACTAGAAATGAACTAATAATTAACTAAGAATCAACTAAGAGTCAATTGGAAGTGAACTATGAATAAAATGAAAGTGAACTAAAACTTAATTTCTCATAGAACCTAGAAACTTAAGTTAGGAACCACGACATTGATTTGTTTCACAACAAGGAATGGACTTAGTCTCTAATGATCCAACTTCTTTTATGGCTTTGTTGTCTTGATATGTTGTTGTAAAAACCAAACTTGGTCACCGATTTCAAAGCTGGGTTGTTCTTTTTTATGTTCATCAAGATTGTCCTTACATGGCCTTTGTGTTTCCTTCAAGTTAGATACACATTGAGTTTAAACATCCGCTAACCACATGGTCCAATCTTCACCTACTAGATTCATAACTTTATGCACACTTTGAATGTCAAACTTGGGGTGCAAACCATGATTTGCAAATGCATTATGTTGTTGTAGGTAAATTTTGCCATAGCCAAAAGTTTTGACCAATTGGTTATGCATTGTAAATATTGCTCCAAGACTTGATTGTCCCATTTTGTTTACCTATGTTTAGAGATGGACAATTGATGACAATTTCACTTTCACATCTAAAAGCTCAAATAGTCGCTTTCAAAACTTGGATGCAAATTAAGGCCCACAATAAAAAATGATATCTTCAAGAAAACCATGATACTAAAAAACATTATAAAGGAATAATTTGGTTGTTCTTTTGTTAGTTATTGTTTTGGTACACGAAATGAAATGAGTCATCTTCATCAAACAATCCTCCACCACCAAAATGGAATCATAAAAATTAAAAGGTGGGAGGTTTGTGATGAAATCTATGGAAATTAAAGACCACAGGGGTGTAAGGATTGGTAATGGTTGAAGGAGACCATGAGGGTGATGACGAGGATTTTTTGTTCAAGGACAAACATGCAAGTTTCAACAAACTCCTTCACATACTTCCAAAGTTGTGGCCATTAATAATTTTGAAACATTAACTCCATGCTCTTGTTGAATCCAAAATGGCCTATAGCCAAAAACATCATGCCTAGCCTTGAGAACTTGAAGTCACATAAGGCCATCAAAAACATACAAAACACCATCATGATAAAGTAGACCATTTTGAAACTAAAACTTAACATGGTCATTGAAAAAATCCGAGACTTGATGATGACCCTTTAATTGGCCTTGAATGCCAATAACAAGGGGGTCCTTCTTCAAATTTTCATGAATTTGACAAAAAAGGTTATGCCATGAAGAATTATTAATGCCTAAAGTTGAAAATGTTCATCCTTCAAAATGATATCACATTGTTGCTCATAGGCTTCATCTCCCCATTTAGGCACGAAGTGCCAATGATGGGACAATGTATTAGGTCTCCCTTGTTGGTGCCTAGGGTGATATGTGATCATAAATTCGAATCAAAACAAGGATAATGCCCATTGAAATTAGCGTCAATTCAAAACACGAGTTGTCATGAAATACTAAAAGTTTTAACAGTTTGAATACACAATATTTCTTGTTGAACACCTTCAAATAAATGACATCACTCTTCAAAGGCATCCACAATGGTTAGAAGTTCTTTATTGCAAATTTGGTAATTAATCTTTGTAGGAAAAAAACTTACAAAAACGGAAGTCGGAAGGATGAAAAAGATTGTTTTCTCCAAGTTATGAGAACATGACATCTATTATAAAATTGAAAACATCTCCAAAACAAAAGGTTTGGAAGGGTCTACATGAATCAAGAGTGGGTAGTCGTGAAAGAAGCTTTCAAAGATTGAAAGACATTACTCGCTTCAATTCCCCAAGAAATAGGTTGATCCTTTCTAATCAATTGAGTAAAAGGGGTCACAATTGAATAATACTGGGTAATGAAATGTCGATAAAAGTTGGTAAATTCAAGAAAACATTGGACATTTCGAATAGAAGTTGGAGCAGCCCAATCAACAATGGTATGAACATTATGATGATCCATGTGAATGCCATTTCTAGAGATGACGTAACCCAAGAATTCCACTTCAGGTTGATGGAATTCACACTTCTCCAATTTGGCGTAAAGTTCAACCTCTTAAAGTTTTTCTAAAACTAGAAGTACATGGCATTCATGGTCCTCCATGTTCTTTGAAAAAATGAGGATGTCATCTTTGTAACAAACCATGAAATCATCCAAGTACTCACGAAATACATCATTCATTAGTTGTTGGAAAACAACAAGTGCGTTAGTAAGGCCAAATGGCATCACAACATACTCAAAATGGCCATAACAAGTTTTGGAAATTGTCTTCCATTCATCACCTTTTAGAATGCCTACCAAATTGTATGTTCCACATAAATCAATCTTGGTGTACATCTTGGCATGACTAAGCTGGTCCAACAATCTTGAAATCAAGGGCAAAGGGTATTGATTTTTGGTGGTGAGTCAATTCAATCCACGATAATTGACACACATTTGCAAAAAACCATTTTTTTTAACAAGAATTATAGGGGCACCAATTAGAGACTTTGAATGTCGAATGAACCCCTTCTCAAGGTTTTCATCAATGTATTCATGAAGCATTACAAGTTCGTCTTGTGACAAATTATAGATGGGTCCAAATGGAGGCTATGTTCTTTCCACAAGATTAATGGTGCAATTGTATGGTTGATGCTTAGGCAAGGTGTTCGCACTTTTCTTCTCGAACACATTCTTGAATTCTTGGTACTAAGAAAGAATTTCATGTGGACGTGGCTCAACATCTAGTGAGGGAAAAATATAAATCAACAATGCATCCCCTCTTATGTTAGCCTTCATGAAGACTTTTGCTCCAACAAACAAAAGCTTGAGGCACTCAAGCCTTCTTGTACCATCTAGGTTTTCTTTCAATTTCAAATTTTGCATGTTTTTAATGAAGGTTTCACACTAAAGGGCCTCATGTTGCGGTGTTTCAAAATGAAAATTCCTTGTATGCCAATCCATTCGCGGATTATGTAGAACAAACCAAAATAATCCAATGATGACATGATTCTTAGAGATGAAATGACATTAAAGATAACCTTGTTAGGTGGGAACCAATGGTAACATTTAATGGTTTGGTTTCATGTGTGACTAGTTTTAATGATAGGTTTTGATCATCAATGACCTCAACTAACACTAGTGTGCTCTTTTCCACTGTAGCCAACTTGTATTATTGCACCACCTCCTTGTCCATAAAACATGTTAATGCACTAGAATCAATAAGTGCTTAGGTTTCCATTGTCACAAGTTTATTACATTTGATAATGATTGGTATCAAGAAACATGGTGTTGGGTTTGAAGATAGGTTGGGACCATTCTCATTACATTATGCATCAAGTTCTAACCTCGTGGTCCCTACTAAGATTGGACATGCTTGTTTTTCCTTTGGTTGTGGATTGGTGCATGGTGCATGTGGGCCATGTTTCTTTGGACACTCACGAATAACATCATCTTGTTTTCCACAATACAAACAAAGATTGTTTGTATGTTGGCATTGTTTTCTTGCTCCATGAGGGGTTTGAATCTTGTTTTATCAATATGCATGGGGTCATCCTTTGGCAAGGTTACTAAAGGCTTGGTTGATATTGTAGGTGAAAAAATTCCTTTGTGTTTTTGATGTGGGTTCATGGCACTTCTTTCACTAAAAGAAATCTTGTCCATTTCAACCATCATTTTGCAACTATAATGCGATTGCTGTCCAAACCTACTACATTTGTGACTTCGATCTTTGTAATCATATGTGTCCATGTACTTGCAAGTGTATACCATTACATGTGCGATTGAATGATGGGTCCAACCAACTATTAGTCGAATATGTAGTTACATGATATGACTACAAATGTTTTAGGTCAAAATGTAGTTGAAATTTTGACATATTTCATTCATTTTTTCTTGTTTGTCCACTTATGGATAATAACTAAATTGCATGGTAATAATGACTATATATATATTTACAACTATGGACAATATAAGTTGTTGACTATTTCAAATTAACCTACATGGTGCATGTGGCATTTCCATAAATTTTCAGCAAAAATATAATTCAACACATTAATCTAAATTAACCATTTTAATTTTGGCTTATTTCACCATAACGCTATCTTTTTCGCCAATTTGTTAAAACATTTGTAGGCTATAAGTTATATATAAGTAGTAGTAGGTTAGTTTATTAAGTGTAGCTAAAAGGCCGCTAGGCTATGAAGGTTAAACCTAGTTAGGCTAGGTAAGCAAGGTCATAAAATAATTTATTGTGTGAATATGTGATCATGTTTTCATATTAATTAATTAATTAATTAAATTCGGTGCTTAATCAATTAATTAAAATGGTTAAGTAGTATGTAATAAATAGGATAGGCACTAGTAGGTAGTAGATGGGTAGGTAACCTAACAAGAGATATTTTATTTTGTGGATATGTCATAGTGTTTTTGTATTAATTGATTAATTATTTAGCTATGTTAAAAATATAATTTATTAAATGAAGGCTAGGTAATTAATTTATTAGGTAGGCTAGGTAGTAGATAGTAGGTATGTAATGTAAGTAGTACATAATAAGTAGGATGGGCACTAGTGGGTAGTAGCTAAGTAGGTTATCAATTAAGCAAGAGGTATTTTGTTTTGTGGATATGTTGTAGTGTTTTTGTATTAATTGTTTAATTATTAGATATGTTAAATAATTAGTTCATTAAATGTAGGCTAACCAATTAATTTATTAGGTAGGCTAGGTATTAGATAGTAATTAGTATGTAGCCTAGGTAGTATGTGATAAGTGGGATAGGTAGTAGTAGTAAGTAGTAGGTAGGTTAAGTCGTAAATATTTTATTATGTGGATATATGATTTTTTTATAATAATAATAAATTAGGTAGGTTAGGTAATAGATGGTAGACATGTAGCATAGGTAATATTAGCAAGTAGGATAGGTAGTAGGTAGTAAGTAAGATATTTAGTAAATAATTAAGAAAAATAGTAAATATTTTATTGTGTGGATATATGATAATGTTTTTATATGGGACAAGGGATGTGATAATGTTGTAGTGTTATAGAATTGTAGTGTTTCCCTTTCATTAGAATTTATCCCATATCCTTTGTTTACAACTTTAAATTTATACATGAAAGAATGGATTAGATTCATTGTATGCACTATAAACATAGTACATGTGCCATTTGGGATGAACCAATCAAAATGCTTGTGCCCAACAAAATAAATATAATCCTACCTATCTATTTAGCCTATGTTAAGTAGCCTATTCTACATTAGCTTAGCCTAGAATAGGTTGCATGTTATAGTTTGGCCTAGGATAGATTATAATTAATAATATTAAATTTAATTAATTATAAAAATTAATAATTTAAATATAATATAGAGTTTTTAAATTGTAAACTTGATTTTTGTCATTATAATATTCAATTATTATAATTACAATATATATATTTTGAACAATGGAAAATTGCCATGTGTTTTAAGGCCATTTGCTCTTTAAATTACCACATGGTTAAATTCTAACCACCCATCAATGGCACATTTGGTAGCATGTGATTACCCTAAATGTAGTTGCAAATGCAGTCATAGATTGAGGTTCCATGTCATATTAAGGATCACCCATGGCAATGGACGAGAAATTGTGGCCTAGTTGTAAGGTTTACAACTACACTTTCAACTTCATGGCCATGTCATGTTTTTTGTGATTGATTGTCTTATGACATTTTTCTTAAGCGAATGGGCTATTTTAATTACATGTGTCCATTATAATTATAAATGGGTCACAAATCTAGTCGTTGATTTTCAAATTTCTTCTAATGTCTTATCAACATTAAAAAAAATCTATTGTCACACCAAACAACTTATGCAATGGCCTAACTTAATGGTGAAGGGTTTGGTAAGGTGAGTAACAAGTCCTTCACATCACCTCATAACCCAAATTGGAATTGACTTATGAACATTGTTATTTCACCCCATGTCATATTGCAAGTCAACTTTTTGAACTCTGATGCATATACTATAATTAAATGTGATCTTTGACAAATTATTCATATTTTGGTGCTAGACATGCGTTCTTTGTCCAAATCTCCAAAGGTGGCATTGAATTCCTCAAGAAACGTTTTAAAGTTGTTGAACAAGGGTGAATGATGCTCCCACAAATGTGTAAACCAAACAAGGACCATGCTTGACAACAAGGTGCTAATGAATCCAAATTGAATTAGGTTAGTTGGATACTGATGAGGATGAAGTTGGATGATTAAACGCATTTGGTTGACAAAACTTCGAAATTTTGAATATGTGTCATCAGATTTGTTCAATATGTTGATTCATGGTTCCTTTGGTTGTGGTTGTGTTGTTGAAACGCATCCCAAAGAGGTCGAAGTTTGATTGGTTTACAAATGAACAATAGATTCACGAAATGCTTGATTTTCATGTTCGAGATTCCTAAGGTTAATAAAGACTTCTTCCATGGATGTAGACATGATTATGAACATTGTGAAATATGACACCAATAAGAGGTGGGTAATCCACAACCTTAATCAATAAGAGTGGGTAATCTATGATTTTTGAAAACTTTTCATTTAAAAAAGAAGGTTAATCCACATTCAACTCCAAAACGAATCTAACTCCTAAGTAACATATAGATGCAAAAATAAAAATAGGACCTTTCATTTCCTTCAGTTTGTTTAACACCGGTTTTATGCACGATCTTACACCATAGCCTTATCATGTTCTTTTCATGTTCATGTTTGCATATGTTAGCATAATAAAAATTAGTTTCCATGTTGGTTTTGCACATTTTGTGTTCTTATTTTTGAATCACATAATTTTGTTTTGTTCTTTCTTTGAAAGTTAGATTTAGACCTTTCCTTTAGCTTTTGTTTTTGTGAATCTTCATGTCCTTGACATTTTGAACAAATTGAAGGAAATGAGGGTTCTTATTTTTATTTATATCCCTTAATTTTTAGTTAAGTTCCTATTTATACTTCTTTGAGTTATAACTTAACTAGAAATTAATTAAGAGTTAACTAATAGTGAATTAAAATTTAACTAAAAGTGAACTAAAATCAATTGGAAGTGAACAATGAATCAAGTGGAAATGAATTAAAATTTAACTTGAAGTTAACTAAGAGTGAACTGAAACTAAGCTAAAAGTTACGTACAAATATTACAAGTCATGAATGATCATTCAAATGAATGAATTCCATGGCATTGGCATGTGTGATAGGGAGTATGTTCAAACAATATGTGCACTAGTTCCAAGCACACTTGTAGCCTCATTTGACAAGACTATGAGAGTCTTTTGTTTTCTCTATTTACTTGCTAAGGTTAATTTCCCCCCTTTCGTTGATGATTTTCATCTTGAGATGGAGGTTACTTTAGATCAAGAGGCGTTTGTTTATGTCTTGGCTCATTCACCATATTTTTGTTTCAGGTATGGTGTATGAACTTTTATGGGACTATTTTGTCCTAGATAATTTTGTGAGTGGTTTTGACCTTTTTTTCGAGGTATGTGGGCACATTGCTCAAGGTCATGTTCCACTTTCAATATCGCATTTGTTTTATGCATCTCGATTCCCAACATTGGAAAAGTAATCAAGAGGCATACATCCCATTATGATTAGTGAAGATTATCACCCGGTTGCCTGCATTTTAGTTATTCAGTTTAAGGGTATTTTTGTCGAACATTTTTGTTTTCATCAATTTGGTGTAGTAATTCGTGGTAGGTGTGAAATAATGGTTCATGGCTTTTAAGTAATCTTATATTTGCATCTAGATTGGGTGGTGCTATAGGTGGATGTTCATAATGCTTTCAATTTAGTGGCACGGTCAACCATTTTTCAAGAGTTTCAATTTTCACCCAATTTTTTAGATTAATTTTTTCCATTTGTTTGATGTCCATCCCCACAATGTTTTTCTTAGGCTTCCCAAAATGGGGATTTCATAGTCATTTTGTTAGAGTTAAGTACATGATAAAGAGACACATTGGGAAAATGTTGTTTATTCTAGTTCATTTTCACACTTTTCGTCATATAGTAATAGCCCACCTTACTTTCTTTGGTGGATGATACACATATAGTAGGTCCTACATCAGATGTGGTTTTTGTGTTTCTATGATTATAGCATGAGTTATTAGCATTAAAACTTTTAGTGTAGCCAATGTAATGTGTAGCTTGGTTTCCACAAGGGTTGGACCATTCTATATCAGTTCCTCCTAGCTTTCTTATTCTTGATTTGGGTTTTTGTATTTTGGTTGCATTAGTGGGATCCACATCATTTGTTTAGTCGTTTATGGTTGAGGTTTTTCATGAAGATCTTGGGACGATATTTAGTTTCCTTCTGCTTGTAGATTTTCATGTGGCTTTTGTGATTTTTTTGTTGTGTTATGCCCAATATCTAGGTTATTTGTTTAGTATAGTGTTTCCATCTTTAGGTATTTTACAACATTATGTTGAATTTGATATTCATACCATAGTTATGTTGGAGAAATTACTTGGTGTGGGATCTTTTGGTGGTTCTACCGGTCACCTAGCCTATTGTTAGGCTATTTTCCCTCCTTCTTTGGGCGAGCTTAGCCTCCTTTCTATGGTTTGGATTGCTACCCCCACATCCTTGGAGTGTTGGGCACTAATCACTCTTGCATTTGTCAGTCATTTCTAACATGATGATTACCCTATTCTTTTAAATGTAGTAACACATGTTGAGATTCACATTTCCTTGTTCCAAATGGCACTATGAGATGTTTGAACCATGTTATCCCAAGTTGTCCGTTGTTAAATCCCACCCTTTGAAAGCTTAGTGGTGTAGTTTTATCCCTAGGGTGAAAGCTTCTTTGGTAGATCGCTTACACGAATAGGAGTTTGTTTCGCTTCTAGTAAACGTTCCTTCAGATATTGTGCAAACATGTTTTCATTCATGTGCGAATCTAGGCCAAATGCTTGGTTATTATTTTGTCCTACCGCACCTGCACGTCATTTATCCTCAACCCATTATTTACAGCACTACGTACCTATCTTGGCTTGTCACATCCTACAATTGCCCATCCTTCATAGTGTTAGTGTGGTCATACCATTGACGATCTATGTACCTATTTGTTTTAGTGCTTTTGGGGAAATGAGTGTACAACCCACGACACACTTAGGGATATTGTTGCAACTATTGTTTTGGAAAGTGGAACACATGTTTAGGGTGAGGTCTCCCACCTTTTCCCTCACCACATTCGACGACGAATATGTATTCTTATCATTGGAGATAGCTCCAAACTTTGATGGACATTATCATTGTTGACTCAACTTGCACATATATGGTGTAGTGAACATCAACAACGATAACACATGTAACGATGATGGGTGCTTAGGAGAAAACACGATCATACATCGAACAATCATTAGGTGATGGTTTCATTCCCTTTGTTATTGAGACATATGGGTGTTTTCATTTCCATTTTGAGTCATTTTTAACCACTTGTGCACATATCACTATTGCGCATCATTAGTGGCCTTTTTTAGTCCTTTCGATACTTGTTTCTTACTATTGATAGTGCGTGTCCATAGCCTTACAACGTGCGCAAACCATAACGATTTTTTTATGGGCTACAACACTTGGTTAAGGTTTTTCATTTCTTCCACACATCATAGTTAGTGCACCTCTGTCATTAGTTGATTTGTGTTAGATAATAGTCGTTTTGTCTTAGGTTGTCTTTGTTATCGTTGATTGTCATTTCGTAGCCATGGGTCTTATTTGCATGGGGTTGTTACCTTTTTTTATTATATTATTTGCTTTTGTTTTTTCTTTGGGTTGTGTCTACTTGTGCTTTCATTTGCCTTCTACTTTTGATGGATGGGTTCATGTCCTTGTTTTTTATATTTATTGGGTTTTTTTTCTTAATTCTATCATTAGGCTACTCCATGAAGTATGTTCAAAAACCACAAGTCCTCTTAAGGGATTCCTATTATGCCAATTAATGTCCCTAAGCCAAAGGTTGCATGTGCCAAAACTGGGGAGTAAATGTTTATTTAAATTTGTTGACTTGTGCCAAGATTGCAAAGTAAAATTAAACCATTGAGAATATAAGTTAAGGTTTTGATGTTTTATCACATAGATAGTTTAGCACAAAATTTGGGCATTCTTATCACAAAAAAGGAGAAAAATTAGTGCATTACTTTATTTTAAAATTTGATGAAAAATCACATTTCAAATTGAAAAAAATACATTTTCCAAAAAACAGAATAACAAAATTGTGCCTAAACCAAAACTCAAATGCCCAAAATCAACATCTCTCAATATATATTTATCATTTCCATCCCCAGTTCTAATACAACATATTCAACTTAAATGGCATCCAATTTCAATCATTCATTAGTTAAAATTTGACAAATTGTCAGGTCACTATCAATTTGTAGAAAATTTTAAACTGAATTTTCTAAAATGAAAGAGACCAAAAGGAACTTACCCAACGACATGTTTTTGTTGGGCCTGCCCCCCACAGGGACAGGGACTATCGCATTGGATATAACTTTTGGACGTTTTACCTTACTAGAACCAGTTTCACATTAGCTGAACCAGTTTCTTTGGTGAAAGTGTTTAGACTGTTTAGGGTTGGAAGTGATTGTTTTAATGTTCAGAGTGTGTACACAGTAGGTAAATGTACAACATCTTATCTATTGGCAGGGCGAGCATGTTTGTGATGCCTTGTTACAACCACTTTAGTGATGCCAAGGAAAGTTGAGAACTTTGAACAATGGATGGATTTGGGAATGTTTAAGGACAGAGGGAATTTTAATAAATTGATGTATTTCAACAATGGACAAACTCTAGGAATTTTTCCAACCCATATGATTCAATGTACATGCAGAGAATGCTTAGGATGAAAGGTAGTTAAACCTTACAAAGAAAACGATTATAAATCATGAAAGCACTAAACACAGCAAGATCCCTCAACGTTTCACTACTTTGTGCAAATATTAAACAGTACTATTATTAAAGTAACGGGAGAAACTAATTGGACCACTGCAAAATGCTCACCATGGTGGCATTTTAATGAATAGGTTCTAGTGGCGGTTTGTCCACATGTAAGAGGATTCTTAGATTTTTTACCTCTCTTTTTGTCTTGTAGTCAGATTTGGCTAAACCCTCTTGTGGCTGATCGCCACTTTTGGTGCAACATGAGAAAATTGAAAAATAAAACACTGAATCACAGGCTTGTCCCTAAATGCAAACAAATAATCTGCGACCAATGAGATTGCGGAAATAGGTAGTAATTCATTAGTTTAGCCCTAGTGAACTAATACTTACATGCTGCATGCAAATTGCAAAGAGTTATTAACAAGAATTAAAGTGACAGAACCTGGGCACTTATTTACAAACAGGACCTACGTTTGACAAGGTAGGTCACTAAGGTGAACTCAGTTGGGTTTACAACATTGAGAAAAAGAAACAGAGGTGCGTAACAGAAATAGAGGTGAATAAATGAAACAGAGGGTAGTAAAGATCAAATTGAGTAAAAGAATCAAAGAAAGGTAAAAGAAAAAAAAGGTGAATAAATGAAACAGGGTTAGTAAAGAGCCAAATTTGAGGAAAAGAAATAGAGACGAGTCAAGGAATAAAGGTTAATAAATGAAACAGAGGCTAGTAGAAATCCAAATTGAGTAAATGAAACAGAGATGAGTAAAGAAATAAAGGTTAATAAATGAAACAGAGGTTAGTAAAAAATCCAAATTGAGTAAAAGAAACAGAGAAAAGTAAAGGGAACATAGGTTAATAAATGAAACAGAGGATAGTTAAAAGCCAAATTTGAGGAAAAGAAATGAGAAATAAAGGTTAATAAATCAAACAGAGGTTAATAAAGAAAACCAAATTGAGTAAAAGAAACAATGGTTAAGAAAACCAAATTAAGTAAAAAAACCAGAGAGATTAGTAAACAAAGAAATAAGGGTATGCAAACCAATTTGTGTAAAAGAAACAGACAGACTGTGAGTAGGTAAATGAAACAGACAACCAAATTGAGTACCGTAAAAGAAAGGCAACTGAGAGGTTAGTAAACGACGTACCTAGTACCTTCCTACCCACCTAACTATGAATTGGCAGCAGAACCGGTGTGTACATTGCTGCGGTTCGTGTGGCGATGGTGGACGGAGGAGGCGGAGGCGCCTGATGAGCTTTGCAGCGGGGTCTGCACAAGCGCGGCGGCGGCAGCAGCAACAGAAGCCATAGCCATGGTGACTGTGGATGGGCAAAGCCCATCTGTCCTACACAGGGCTGGCGTCCCTCTTTCCGCCCCTCATGGAACCACAACTCCACCCATGGACGTCATCCGACCTCGTAAAGAAGGATCGGCTGTAGCAGTGGCTGCTGCTGCTGTCGCAGCGTCGTCGTCGTCTTCAACTTCTTCAACTTCTGCAGCAACTTCAACAACTGGTGGAGCTGTGCTTAACGGGAATCCGATGCAGCTTCTCAGTAGAGCTTTATCAGGAAGCACGTTGAACGCGGAAGCGCCAGAGTTTGTGCCTAAGAGTGTTATTATGACTTCTTCTTTGTCTAGTTCGGTGCCAGGTCCTGCTGCGCAAGGGTTAGGGTTATCTCCCCCGATGTTGATGCAATCGCCCTCTTCTTTTCCACCCGTGATTGTTGCTCCTTTCATGGTACAGCATGCCGTGTCTCTTTCCACGCTTGGCGTAACTGCAGCAGTAGCAACGTCGCCTGTTGGTGGAGATCTGGTGCCTGCGTGTGACAGTGGAACTATTTTCCTAGGGAAAGAACAAGATCAAGCGCCGCTTCATGGAGCTACGGGTGTTGTTGCCGCAAAGCAGCCGGTGGTCGTCACAGAGGAGCTGAAAGCGAAGATTGTTAAGCAAGTGCGATTCTTTAATCCATGTGGTTGTTTTCAGTGGTTGTCGTGTTGAGTGTTGTAACTCGGGAGGGGCTGCCTTTGGAAATACTACTAGTAGTGGGGTTTGTTTCCAGAAAAATTAAAAGCTGTCTCTTTTGGGGGCGTATGCAGGTGGAATTCTACTTCAGCGATACTAACTTGCCAACAGACCATCATCTCATGAAGTATGTAAAGAAGGATCCTCAAGGCTTTGGTGCGTGCTGAGTCCCATGGACTCCTCCAAGATTTGAACATCATTTCATCATCAGTGAGGAATTCTTTTTGGACTGTATCGTGCACTACTAGAGCTGAACCATGTGGTGGTACTGGCAGTCCCGATTCCTGTGGTGGCATCGTTCAAAAAGATCAAGAACCTAGTAAAAAATCATGGGGTTGTGGCAGCAGCACTTCGGAACTCATTGCAGCTGGTGAGTTTGTAGTTGATTCCATTAGCCTGGTATAACCCTACGAACCCTATCAACCTCTATTTTGCCAATCAGATGTGATTTGACCGTTGTTCACCACTAGTTTTGCTTTAGGTTTGTACTTACACATGGAATGAACTTAGAGGTATGCAATAGCTCCAAGAGGATATTGCTGGGTAGTGCAACTGGCTTTTGATATGGCATCAGTGTTTGATAAACTGGGTGCTTGGGACTGTTGCAAATGTCAGGTGGTTAGTGAAGATGGGAAGAAAGTTCGACGACTGCATCCTCTACCAGAGATCGATCTTGAGGAAGTTCAGGTGAATGCTTAGTCTTTTCAAAACTTCAGCACTGTCCTAGTTATGTTCATTTAATGTGAGAATGGTTGGTGCAGCAGTTTGAAATGCACTCTTGGTAGCAGAAACTGAATGGCCATGAAAACCCTAACCTGTGCATATATCTACTGAAATTTCTGAGTGTGCTTGCCATTAACTGTGGGGAAACTTCTACTTTAATAATCATGAACTGTTACTTTGATTTCTGACTGTGCAGGCTCGAACAGTAGTAGCAGAAAACCTTCCAATTGACTGTTCAGTTGAGAAATTGGAGGAGCTGTTTGGGAAAGTGGGGAGGTATATATTAATCTCAATCTCATCTTGGTACAGTATTTTCTGTGGGAATGTTTTCATGCAGTGATTTGAGTCTGAATGTGCACTGGTTCAAATCAATTGTTCATCAGTCCTTGTTAATGGTTGTGTATTGGGTTTTGTAGTGTGAAAATGGTGCGAATCTGTCACCCAGAGGCACCTAATGGAGGGAACCAAACAGCAGTGAAGCTACCAAAATCTGATATGGTCATCAGCAACAAGGTTGGTTTCCCAATTCCCCTACTTCAAAATTCTGAGGCAATTGCAGTAAAATCATGTGGAAGTCAAGGGTGAAATAGCAGTTCTGGGTTTTGCTGGAAAGCAGCCGTAAAAGTCTATTAGAAAATATCAAGGTTTTCTGAATTGGGTTGTGCACCAAGATATGAAGGAATAATTGCTGAGGGAGGGACATTTGAGGGAGTGGATGGTATGGTAGGTAGTCGACGCTGTAGACCTTGCTGTTGAAGGTGTGTGAATGTGTGTTTTGACAGTCGCTATTGTTCAAATGACTCCTCAAGTTCTGGTTTTGCTTTATGTTCTTTAGGATTAAGCTTCCTCTCCTTCATGCTTGCCGATATGTTGATGTTATATAGTCAGATCTGAAATCTCTAACTATAACCTTATTTTTGGGTCATCTGTCAGTTCTATTCAGTTTGACTTAAATTGTAAGTATGGAGAAGTCTCTGGAGGTAGTACTTATCAAGATATAGAGTAGGTCTATCACTCCAAGATGTTGGCCACCTTTAAGAAGTTGGTGTTGATCAACAGATGATAGAGGATGTTAAAGTCTTCCTTGGCCATGTTTTGTCATGCAGATTGTAACTTGAAGTACTCAAAGTTCTGCAGTCTACATATTACTGATATTTTTCCTGTTGCAGCTGCATGCACTTGTGGAATACGAGACTGTTGATCTTGCAGAGAAAGCAGTACGTATTTGGTTACTCCATACAGGTCTACTGCTGTTTGATGTGGTAACTTGATGTAATTCTAGTTGTGGTTCAATTTTGGCCCGGGGAACTTCACTTTCCTATCATTGTTCAATGAAATTATAGATCTTCCTGAATGTTCAGGTGGCAGAGTTGACTGATGAGCGTAACTGGCGGAGTGGCCTTCGTGTGCGTTTGCTGTTGAGACGAACGGTATATTGTTAATCATAGCCTGTCCATTTATGCTGTTTCCAGGGTTTTTTGACATTATCGCTACCTGCATTGTTATGTTGAAATTGATAGAGACTTGGAGAATTTCTGACATCTTAATTGAGAACGAACTTTGCTCTATGATGCTTGTCATTGGTGCAGCATGTGAGGCCTAGTTTAATTGTTCTTTTTCCTACAGTTACTAAGTTTAGAAGTTATTTTCTTAAGAGTCTCTTCAAGAAGCTACTGAAAGAGGCCTTTAGCAGGAAGAGATCCTATGGTTTCATGGTATCTAGAGTGAATGGAAATTAAAAGACTCTTGTTGGAAGATTCAATCCTTGTCCCATAACTTCCTTTTTGGTTCTCAGGAGTACCTTTAAGTCATCAAGATCATGAATCACTCAAGATCTTCTGCTGACAAGTCTTCCTCCCCTTTTGTTGCAGTTGTTTGGTTTCTCAATTCAAATCAGCCTGTCAGATTTGAAAGCTAGAATGAATGTTCTCTTGACTACAGTTTTGACAGGATGTTTACATCCCATTGTTTCAGTAATTGTTGGTTCAGAGGGTCAGCCCTTGATTTCAACTGTTTGGTTGAAGGATAAGCTAGGTCCATGGAGTCTCTACACGGCTTTAATGTGGCAAAATATTTTGATTTATCTTTCTTGGCTTGATGTCATCATCAATAATTTGTTGCTCATACTTGGTCAATAAGTTTTTAAGCAGTCAATTTGCATCCCAATTGGTACTAATTCTGCATTTGTTTTAGTTAACTTTTACTGCTTCTCATATGAGTATAATTTTTGGATCAGTTCTAAGTCTAATTCTTGTCCAGTATATTTTTTTAGTTATCCCTCAGTAAGAAGGTTTGTTCATTACCTGTTAGTTCCTTCTATTGTCAATATCTCCAACTACACATGTCTAGATAAAGGCCCTATTGGCCATGGCATATACCCTGAATCACTATTGTGAGCTTAATTGTACTTCTAATGTCCTCATGTAATTTCTTGGATTCAGCAATATCCCAAGATTTGAAACGCTATACATTCAAATAGTTTGCAACTGTTTTCAACCAGAGTTTGCAGGTATTAACATGATTCATATGCCTCATGTGGATTAGTATATTTCAGATTCTAACAAAATTTGGAGTATTCTAGATTCTGTTTATGGGTTCTTAAGGCTCATAGCTCAAAGGTTTCTTGATAGCTCAAATGGTTAGCTTAATTGGTGTGCTGAAGAGACAATATTACTCTTCAAAGTTTTCTTTGAATTGAACCAGAGGTTTTGCTTAAAAAAGATTGGTTTCTGTATGGGATTCCTACCTCTGGAATCTTCAAATAATTACTTACAATGGTTTCTGGATCCTATTTGGGGAGATTTTTTGAAGGTCACTTTGTTCTCAAAAGATCAGCCTATTGAAATTTTGTCTTGTTTCTCTTTTTATCCTTTCTCTGTTCTTGTTTGGTTTTCTTTTTCCCTTAGTCTTTTTCTCTTTTTTTTGATCCCCCTTGGTCTCTGTTTCCTTACTCTTCTTCTTCTTTAGCTTTTGTTGAGCTCATAGTTGAGTTTTCTATTATTGCTGGGTCTTGAGACAGGAACTCAGTACATAGGTTAGTGTATAACATTGATCTCCACCCACTGCTGGGAGCTGTTGAAGTACTTGGGAAGTTATGGCAGCTGATCGATGCCATAGATGTTGCTTTTGAAGGTTTTGGAACATGCATGTGACTGTTGCACTTCAACCTGCTCTTCAATTATTATTTTTTGTTTCTCTGTATTTTAGGGTTGAGGTTCCTATTTCTCCCCATTTGCTAATATGCTGTGAGATCTTGAATCTCTGTAACCTAGTTATCTGGTCATGTCTCATGTTCAGCTCTGGTTGACTTAAATTGTAAGTACAGGGAAGTTCTCAGTTCTAAATTGGTGCAGCATGTAGTCCGTAATTTGCAAATGGGGATATTATTTCTTTCTCCTCTGCCTCTAGTTAACCTGAGTCTTTTAAGAGATATTTCAGATATTTCTTTTTGTGGTAGTCAAGGTATGTTTACATTCTGAGTTCATTGCTGCTGGGTGCATTGTGGTTCCAGAACAAGCATGGCAATCAGCATGGTCGATGGAAGGGAAGTGGAGAGGGTGCTGAAATGGGTTTAGGGGGTGAGGATGATGATAAAGCTCAGGGAAAAGGTGGGGAAGATCATGGAGCACAGCAGGTTGATCAAAGTGATGAGGTGTGTACCAAATGCCCACTTCGAACTTGGAGCTGTTTTGTTTTTTTCAAAATCTGTGCAATTCTGCATTCTCTTCTCAATGGAAGCCTTGTTTTACTGCCACTAATTTCCTTTGAAAACAAGTTTTCTTGACCATTCCTTTAAAATGATAACTACACTTCATGTGCTGGAAAATATTTCATCAAGCCCTGTCCTGTAAATACAACTATTGTGGCAATATCATTCAAACCATGTGGCTTCTGGTGTGTAGGAAACTGGATTTAAATGGGCATTACTATTCAGATTTCTACTGCTCAAGAGGATGGCTCAGCCATGAAAGGCTCTCTGCAGGATGTACTCACATGTGGGTCTGTGCCTATGTTTGAATAGGCGAATGAATGCAGTAATGAAAGAGATGGTGGATCAAAGAAAGGAAGGGGGCATGGTCGCGGGAGAGGAGGCAGGGGACGAGGTCAGCATCATCATCAGCATTCAGGGACACCTCCTCAATCGAGTTTTTCATTGACATCTGAAAATCTTGGAAGGCCTCCTCCTGGACCACGTATGCCAGATGGGACTCGCGGTTTCAGTTTTGGCAGGGGCAGACTACTTGCTGTGAAAACTCTTGCATAGGATTTTCCTGCTGAACATTTCTGTGATCTCTTTTTAAACAGGCATCCATACAGGAGGCTCAGCTGAGTTGCCCTTCCATCACCATGCAGTCTGTACTGTGACTGCTATCAGCATGTTTATTATCCATCAACAATCAGTGCTTGTACAGGAAAGTTCTCCTGTCACTCAGAATCGCTTGTAAAGTGTCTCCCGGCAGTAGCACAACTAACTTGCTCTTCCACCTCCCTTGCCTGTCTGTTGTCAGTGGTCGCTCTTCTCTTGATTGTTGCCTTCATTTATAAGTAGAGTTGGTGCACAAAACTCTCATCTCCATATCTTTTGAACCCAAAGCTGATACTTGGAATAACAGAGCAATAAATACTAATTACCTCAAAGGATCAATCGTGCAATCTTAGGGCTTTTCACTGTGACATGCATCAGCCTACAATACTGGTTGCTCACAGACAACAGGTTTATTGACCCTTTTAAAGCATTGCTAATAGAGTTGATAGTTCTGTCCTGCAAGAGAATCTTAGAATGCCAAATCTTGTCTTCTATCCATTAATCTCTAGCTGCAGCTGGACCTAAGGCTGTTGCCTGGCAATGGGATTCCGGCTGAATCAATACCAGCGTGAGGTTTTAAACCATGCTGGTAACAGGTTTATAAGCTAGTGCTAATCAGTTTGCTCAGCCAAACATCTGCCTTTGTTTGCTTGATCCAAACCTATCCCTGCTGCCCTGCACTCTTTGGACCTTATCTGCAGGAATGTCTTCATGTCCTATTGCTCAAACGCTTGTTCACTTATCTTGCTCATTATTCAATCTGAAGTCCGTCCATATTGTTGTTTCCAATGTTCTTGATCATGTGTTACTCAACAAGTCTGAATGTATTGCCAACTCTCTACTTTAGGTTTGATTCTTTAGATCCTTGATTGTGAAACCTCATAATTTAGGTGTGCTCTTGATGTGATTTTTGTAACAATCCTTGAAGGTTTAAGAAGGGAGCAGTGTGCAAGAATTACTACCTTGAAAAATATAGCCAGATGTAGGCATTCAGAAAATGTGTAATTGGATGATAAAGAAAAGGAACATTAAATTGTGTGACAAAGAACAGGAGTTGGTGGATTGGAAAAGTGTGAAAGATGGAGGAGAGAAAGGAGATTGAATCTCCTTCCAAAAATTTGAGGGATAATTGGTCTGCACAAACCAAAAGTTGTGTTGAAGATCTCTTTTTGAAGGCGTGTTGGGTGCCTGACGCTAATGTTGGGATGGTTGGTTAGTATCCAATGATGACTAACATGGGTAGGTGAAAAGTGATAGTTGGTTTGATTTTTTGGTTACCCAGAGAGCGCCAGCTGGAGGTTGGGGGGCATGGGTCTTTGGCACTCTAGTAGGGTAACAGAGATTTCCACTGGTGGCCAATCAGAGTGCAAGCCCCCACAAAGGCTGTTTGTTGTTGAGGATGCTAGGTAGAAATGAACCTGTTCCAAATATCATGTTGTCTCAAGATTATACAAGTTCTTTATTATTCTTACTAACATGAGAGGGCTAAAGTGTCATAGAGAATGTGCAATTCTCTTTAGTTATCAAGTAGGAATCAGATGTAGGGCTAAAAGTCATAAAGAATGTGCAGTTCTCCTTGTTATCAAATAGAAAAGTGATAATTCTCTTTATTAATTCTGCTAAGTAATCAAGTGGGAATCATGTGGAGGGCTAAAAAGGCATATAGAATGTCCATTTCTCCCTTAGTTATTGAGTAGGAACTAAGCACATGGAGAACTTTTCTGTCCCAATCATCCTTATCCCCACATTCTGGACTTTCTTTGCCCCACTGTTTGTTGAGGAACTAGCTGTCACTTCCCTCAATCTTGTTTTCCTGTTCTTGCTGCTGCTCATATTGTTAAACATTATCATAGCAAGAGCTGCAGCTGCAGCAGTTGGAATCCCTATTTCTGCCCACATTCTGAGCCAACTGAGTTTCAGACAGTAGATGGGATTCCTTGTGGTTGCAGCACTAGGAAGTCTCCATTGGTCACCCAGAATGACTGTTGTAACTGGTGTGTTCCAAAGTAATGCTTGTGTGTTGTATCCTTGCATGGACATGAATATTTCAGCCTGTTACCAATTCTCCCCATGGATCAGCTATAGTGTGTAATACAGAGTGTGTAATACAGCTATAGCTAGACTGAAGCTTGTTCTAGGACAACAAAAATGTAGACTCAACAAATAGGGAAAGTGAAAGATTCATCTAGAGGACACAGATCTTCTTCCTCTGATTGGTCAACACTGCAGCCTCAACTAATGAGACAGCCTGAAAATTTAACAGCTCAAGGGTAATTCCATTACTGCTTCTGTGGCAGTTACTGCAGAAGTGCAACTCCAAACTTTCTCAACTCACATAACGGCAAGGATTCGTGGTCGAAGATATGCAAGGCTAGACAAAGATAATCGGAAAAAATAGTAAGATATGCAATTACAGTACACTATAAGGAAACTTGAAGACTTCTATGTGACTAATGTAACCTTGTCAGCTCCTCTACCCGCTTGCAAAGTTCTTCTACAGGGACATCTAATGAAATGGCTATGTCCTCCATATGGCTTCTACTAAGGTCTAGGAAAGACTCAATCAAATCTCCATCCAGGAAGTTGTGGGCATCAACAGTTTTCCTCTCGTTGCAAAATGAGCGCCATTGCTCATGACTCAAGTTCCCAACCCCCTTTATCACCTTCACCAAACATTGCTGCAATTTGTGCAAAAAGAGATACTGCTCTTGTGGAAGGGAGGCGACTACACCAATCACTCCATTGACTGTTCCAAAAATCACAGTTGGAATTTGACTGGCCTCACTGTCTGGAAGCCGCATGACCAGTGACCCATGCCGAAAACGATTCACGAATTCCCCAAGATGATATTCTCCCACAACTTCAAGGCGGCCCCTCTCCTCATCTGTTGCAGCATCGCTGTTCTTTCTCACGGTGAACAGGTTGAAACTATTTTCTGCTCCCAGGTATGTGTCATCATCCAGGATTTCAACTGCTGTCATCCAATTTGCATTGTAGTCCCGTGCACGCTCCTCTATTGCACCCTCCTCAGGCTGCAAGATACGACCAAACTTTTTTGTGAGAACATTCATTTATATTTCTTGTATGCAACCCTCTGAGTTCTTCAAGTAGAAAGGCTACCAAGCAGGATCAGCTTTCATCACAGCAATGTCTGCTGGAAACTTTGTAACATTTGAAATTCATTACAACATACCACAGAAGATTGCAGACAAAAGACAAAACTACCAATGAGCTGTTCAGATCCTGTTTAAGGTCATGACAATTACGGCCTCCTATGAGATTCATCTCAAATATTTCCAGATTATGGTGCACCAAAAGTGTGAATAAAACACCAAAACTTTGAGTCAACAGTCTGGAAAATGTATGTTATCAGTCAAAATTGCATGCCAGACCCAGCTTTTATCACAAAATACTTCAGGCATCTTAGTGCTGGACCTTTTAGAAGGATAGGTGTAAGGTTGTGTGGGTCACAAAAGGACATGAGGAGAACAGAACCTTGTAGATGAGGAGAGAGATGGACTTCATCAGGTCTCCCACTACAATAAAATCACCACGTGACTGTACATAGAGAGCCAAGATATGACCATGATGAGATGACTCATACTGCAACTCTCGTGCACCATCTTCACGGAGTGTCCACTTGTACAGCTGTATCTTCTGATTGATACCTGCCAGCAACTTTCCATTGAATGCATTAAGGTTATACACAGCTCCCTTAGCCTCTTTCTCTGTCACCAGCTGCAGTTTGCCATCTTCAACAATGAACACAAGTATCCGCCCCTGCACAAATTGAGCATCTCTTTCAGTGACTTGTATCAATCATTTTAATAGACTCAAATCAAGCTAGGAATCAACTATATAGGTAGGTGACCTTCAAAGCCATGACAAACATCACTTGTGACATCAATCAAAAGTGAATGATTTTGAAATTTCCTTGGGAAGGTATAAGACAGAAAGTAACTAAGCATCCAGATGAAGAGCAAAATTAACAACAATATTACACACAGGATAAGAAGCAGACCTTGCTGGGCTCACTTTCCTCTGGTAGAGCATATGCAGTCCCAACACAATAGTAGGAGTTGAAATCATCGGTGAATGAGCAAGTAATAATGGAACACCCATTTTCATAGGGATCCAGTGCGACTGATGATATGATTTCAAATGTCTGGTCTTCAATCAAGCGTATGTAGTGAGTTTCCATATCTTCTCCATTTGACCCTGAGGGAGAATATTTGGCAGAGCAGATTGCAAATGTTCGAGAATGTTCTTGGTGGCTGATACGGCATGGATGCTCACCAAGAGGGACTGTACGGATATGGAGCTTTTGAATGTCATCAATTGTCCCAATTGTAAGCTCTCCTTCCTTACCAATTGCCAAACTGAGCACCACACAGACAGGATTTGTTTCTGAGGACATACATATCCTCACTCATATCTTCACCTTCCACCCTTTCAGTAGTTTGCTAAGATCATGCCTCTAGTGACAACCCTGACAAAAGACCACTTTAAGAAAATTATGAATATGCTCTAGTTCCTGATGCAAAGAAGATGAAAGTGGCAAAGGAATGTGGATATGATCAGTATAGAAAACCCACCTGTCCGGAAATGATGCTGAATTGAAAGGGCACATATGGTTGACCTCTTTGAGGTTCACATTACTATATAAAAGTTTTTTATTGCTGCTGTAGATCACTGTAGGTCGATCAGAGGCTGCAAAGACATGTGTAGCATTCTTTGACCGGAAAGTGCGAAGTGCAATAGGTTGAGTGCCCAGAGATATCTTTTTACGGTCTGACAACTCTCCAGTGCCGGGTTTCAGCATAAAATTGAAGAGATGTCCATCTCCTAGAGCACAGAGCAAGTATGCAATCTGCTACACATTGACAACAGCTATCACATCAATACAACTCCCTGCCCAGATAAAGATGATGAAACACTTTAGTCCAAGACTTTTCTCTCTATTGCTGGCTTGCTAGAGAGAAAGCACATCCTCATCATTATCCAAGGGCTAGGAGTCAACAAAGCTGCCCTTTCCTTCTAATATGCTAATTGGCTATCCGGGGAGAATTGCTGTTCCACCAGATACCATCAAGGAAATTTTGAGGTCTCGTCAAAGTACCTGAACACATCCATGGAGCATGAAAGCTGTACAAATGTCTAACTATCTGGACATGTCTACAGCACACTTCTACCAATGAATGCAGTAGTTATTGTATATAGATATAATGCACTGGCACTTACCCCCTCAAATGAACAGAAAAGAACTGACCGCGGAATAACTTCTCCACCTAGGCTCTCCTTGGTGATCAATATGAGAGATGGAAGGGCAAAAATACGAACACTGATGTCAGTCCACATCCCAACTGCTGCCAAGCTGCTGTACTCAGGATTATCCCCTACTGGATTGATGTCCAAACAGGAAATTTCATACTCCAATTGAGCATGTTTGACCTCTGTCAAAGTCCCTTGCCCTATTTCAATGTAGACCAGATTCCCACCTCCCGTTGCAAGCAGGACCTGTTTAGGAAGACAAGACTATTAAGACATGAACAGGGGAGGCCAAATGTTCTCATGTCATGCTTCCAAAAAATACAAGATCTGCTCCTCACACAACCATGATCCTTTTGTGCAGAGAAATGGAGAAAGGGTTCCAGATCTTCATGGGACACAACTACTAGTGGAAAAATCATCTGTGGTAGTGTGTTTGTAAAAATGGAAGATACCTGGGAAGCATTGGCAGTAGAAACATTGATAGAAATCCCAGAGGGTGCTTTCCACTCATTCAACTGCCTCCGAGATTTTGCATCCACCAATCGAAGTGTACTTGCTGTGACCTAAGCACACAAACCCCCAATTGCAGTATGCAATTTCATAGAATTAGGAATTTTAACAATTCCAAGCATCAATCTGCAATTCACACTTATTTTACACAATCAAAGTACCACATGCTATATTACAAACATAACTCCCCAAATGGTAGTTTGGAAAATTAACATCATTAGCCCTGACACAGTGCTGTAAATAAAGTTGTTTGGGCTTCATGAGGTTTCAGTGGGAGGATTGAAAGGTCTCTGACCTGTACAAGTTGATTGTGAATTGCATTGTGACAGAAAAGTGTCTGTGTGTCGGAATCAAAACCATCAATCTCAGTCTCTTCCAGCTCATCATCAACATTCATAGCCAGAATGCGCGTCTCACTAATGAAGCTGACAACCAGAAATGTGTCAAATGTGTCAGTTGACGATGCTCGTAATGACCATATGCCTTTGATTCCTTGTAGCTCTGCTGATGCCTGCAAGTACCAACCTGAAAGCAGGTTGAGTATGACTAAAGCAGAACAAACTTCACACATCCAGAACTCCTTTCAATGTGAAATCACTGCACAACATCTGCAACACATCATCAAATAACTCACAAAAAGAACATGGTGGTTTTAGTAGAACAGTAGGGGACCTGTTCATTGATTCCAATGCCATTTCGAACAATACGAAGAGAGCCATCCTTGAAAGCACCAGAGCAAGTTACTACTTGACCTTGACCTTGACGCTCTAGGTCAACAACACACAAGTCCACAATGGGCCCCAAGTTCACAAAGCTTTCCAAGACCTCCACATATGAGCCCTTGGCATCAGCTTGAGAGTTCAGCTTAATCAGCTGCAGAACCGAGCACAAATGTGAGACAGTAGATGTGGCATCACACACAGTCAGAACAAATGAAAGGATCACTTGGGAAAATAGGAGACTGACTGCTTTCCTGCTGCCAATCACAAAAGGTTCACTCTTGGAATGTACAAGACAAGACACAAAACCTCCCCCATTTGAGTGAGAGTTTGCAGAACCTCTAGATTGAATTGACAAAAGATAAACACACACTTTTCTCTAAGGCAACTTTACTCAGGCTTCCAAACTCAGAGCATGCCCATCAATTCATTTGTGAGATAACTATCAATCATCCTGGCTTCAGGCATGAGCATGATGAACTTGGAAGTCGCCATAGCTGGAACCAACATAAACAAATGAATTGTCCCAATAAGCCTGATGAAACCTTCAGCAAGCAATTACAAAAACAACAGTTGTTAGACTACAACTTATAATACAGACCCCAAACTGCCCATAATCTGGGCCAACACAAAATTACGAACCTGAGAATCACCATAACTGGAGCCAATGTAAACAACCCCGTTGTCAAGATAAGACAGTGATGAAGCAGCTGATGTCTCCCCAAGTGCCTCCACTTTTAGACCCAAGACCCTGTAAAGAAGACCACAATCTCTGAGGTAAGCTCAGGCTACCAAATGCTTGAAACAGGATCTCATTCCTCAACTACCACAACAAAAACATAGGAATGGAATAAAGCAGAGATACTTACCGCTCCTTGTCATGAGTGATGACAAGAAGATACAACATGCCATTGTGGTCACTCAGCAGGTAGCGAGATCCATCAGCATCCACTCTCCCATAAGCCTTTGTAATTGACTGTATCTCCACCAATCATTTCTCCACATTAGAAGCAGAAAAAAGACCCAAGAGAACAAATCAAATGCAGAATACAGACAACTCTCTTCAAATTTTATATCTTCAAAATACTATGCAGCCATATATGGCATCAGCTGAATGTGGTTTCCCAGTTGTGGTGAATTGGTATAGATCAACTGTTGCAAGTATTAGATAATGACTACAAAAGTGTCACACCTCTTACCTATTTGTTCAACAAATTACTAGATTGAAATGTCTGGCAAATGCAAAATAATCACAACTGAAAATGCAGCCTGTACCTTTCTAAGGATTATACAAAAGAGTCACAGACATGCAGCACAGCCAAGGCTATCTATGTTTTATCCTGTGTAAGCAAAGAAATTGTGGCACGTGGGGAGAGTTAGATCAAGAATATGTACCGGCCGGATCGGGATAGCTTTGAAGACAGAACCATTATAGTAGACAATAGTTTGCTCCCCAATAATAATGGCTCCACCTAGCGGGAGTGGGACAGGAATCAACAGGCCTGCACCGTTATCAAGATTGTTTTGCAACCATGGACCCTCTCCAAAGTCTTTTTCCTTCATCTGCACCTCATAAGTCTTCACATGCCGTGCATCCTTGTTATCCTGCTCCAAACCAGCAGCCATGCCCCACATGAAATAGTGAATGAAACTATTGAGTCATGGTGCTGATAAGATTCTGCTTGCTGTAGCCTTCTGTCCATAGACCAATAGTCACTATCTACCAGTCCCAAGCTCAGACTGTATCAAGCACCCATGTGGCATAGCATAAAATTCAGATTAGGTGACCACATCTACCAAAAGAAACAACATTTCTGATACATTCAAGACTCCATTACCTTTTAAGACACAGTAGCTGATGGTGAGAGCTTCAACAAAACAAGAAACAATGAGATAAGCAATGAAAAAAGCAGGCAAACCTGGTAGAGAACTGCAATGGTAGGTTTGGAGCATCCATATAGAAATTTGATGTCCAGCACCTGCAGTTCTTCTAGCCTGCAAAGAAAAGAAATAGTAATGTTGCAGAAAATTTGACCAAGAAATTTGTGTGAGCTAGACAAAAACACACAGGATTGGAAACAAAAGTGAAAACCTGCTACCTGTTATACTGGAAATGTACTATCAAGGAGAATTAGACAAGTGAGACTGCCAAATTGTCTACTCAAACACCCTCTTTACTATTTATTGACTTGCTAGAGCTCCAAGGCACAAATAAAAGAAAGTGCCTACCTGATATTGAACGCCTCCTTGAGCTGGCCTTTACTGTCAATCGGAATGACCTGAAGTTGAGCCCAAGTAACAACTTGTGGTTATCATGCAAGTCCAGATTTGCATATCATGACCATCACTAGAACAACAATTGATTTAAATGGTGTTAACTTAGTGAAAGGACTCCTCCAAGTGAGCTCCACATGTAGCCACATCTCAAGATAAACACATTACCTTGTATGTGGCACCAACACCTTTAAAGTTCCCCACCCCACCCCACCAGAGAGCACCAAGCTCAAAGCTGGTGAACAAATGCATATTACATGGAGTCGGGAATGAGAAAACATACCTTGAAAAGGCCATCGTAAAGATGGAGGCCTATAAGCCGGCAATCTGGATCCACAATGCCAATCTGGGAAGAGGCAAAAATATTCAAAGGGCCTTGTTATATGAAGGAACATCTAACTTCTTGAAATAGAATTTATGAATGGCTTCTCTTGATGCTAATTTCAGACAACAACACCCTAGATCCAAAATTGAGAACTTTTTTACTTCATTCCTGTCCTTGAAGATCTTGCATGCTGACGCATTAAATTCAGAGTAAAATGATGGATGCTTTATCTCAAGCAACATTGTACATCTACAAGTCCTACCTGTTGAGCTGCTGCAACCTGCTGGAACAATGTAAATGGACGTCCTACTGAGTGAAATCTGCAGATTCAAATATTTGCTTGATATACCTGCCCATTATCTGTTGGCCGACCAATCTTGTCAGATACATCTCCCATTGCTCTGCAGACAAGAATTCACCAACACAGGTTACTAACTCCAAGTTTCAACTCTTTCCCTCCCAAAGAGAAGCAGCATTCTACTGATAGCAAACTTACCGTGTCACCAGCGAACTTGTTTCTGCATCCCATTGAAGGACGCAAAACTTGTACCTCTCAAAAGATAGAAAGAGCAAATCCTGTGAATCCCCCTGATATTTCTCACATCATAGCATTGTCAGTGATCAGTGAAAGTACCCTGCACAACTTTTGCCTCTTTCCTCATAAGGTTTGAATTGCTTGTAGAGACCTCGTAGGGGAGAAAAATCTAAAACCTACATAACAAAATGTAGCAGTATTTCTCTTCATGCAGCCAAATGCCACAAAAGAAAATCCAGGAGAACCAACATGCAAAGAGACTTCTATACTGTTAAGGCATGCACTCAGGAGCTACTTAGGCCTGCCTCTGTTACTGTAGACCCCATGGATATCCAGAAAAATACTTCAAGTCTTTGAAAGGAATGAGAGTAAACTCACCGGAGGTCGGAATAGCTCGAGGGTGGCAATCCGGCCATAAATTGGCACATCAAGCATAGGCTACACATTACAGATACTGAAGGTCAGAACATAACACAACAGTAGTACAATGCTGTTTTACTGCATGCCAAGGCTGCCAGGAGCTAGTTCTGAAGCTTTCACCAACACTGAAGAGAGACTAAATGGAATAGTAGACCTTTTTTTCTGATGGAGAAAATGTGCACCAAGCATCTCAAGCCTTATTAGATGATGATTGTCCTGCACTGAGAGAGTAGGGTGATGACAGTGAAGTTCTTCAAAAAACTCGCAGGTGCAGTAGTAACCACTTCATTCTTTATCCTTCTGATCCTCCAGCCTACAATTCATACTCTTCTTTTACAACTAATTCAACAAATGACACTCTCCCTCTCTCTTCGTTTACCTGAAGACCTGCGGCCGTGAGCAGATGAATTTCAATTCGCGTGCATTTTCTGAAACCTGAGGGTCAAGGATATCTTGCTAGCCAAAGAAACTGGAATTTACTTCAACAGAACAACGACGTCTTCCTGCGACGCAGGGGCACAAAACCAGGAGTGCGGACATGCTCTTTAGCATGAAAAATCTGTTCGGTCTAACTCCTAAAATGTGACACAAAACGAAGGATCCGGCAAGGAAACCGGGCAACTTTGGGCTGCTAAAGAAGGAAAGCGCATAACCATAAAGGAAACCAAAACAAAACAAAGGAATCGTAGTAGTAGTGTGAGTAGGATACGCGATGATGAGGTTGAGCTCCTGAGGGTTTGTGAAGTTGCCGACACAGGAGTGAGTCACATTGGTGGGCTTGTGCGCCGTCACCACATAATTCCAACCGCTCATTTCTTCCCACAGCTTCAGCAAACCCCTTGTTCTCTTCCTTCCGCGATCCTTTTCTTGCGAAAATCAGTTGCAAAATCACCCCGAAGCTTTGCAAAATCAGCTGCCAACCTGCCGCAGAACGCACTACTGCAAGCACAACACCACGACGACGCGACGACGCAGTCGAGAGAAATGGACGGCAGCATCGCCAGCAAAAAAGCCGGCTTTGTTTGCCCTACATCCGTTTGGCCTCTCGCCCGAACGATGGCCCTGTCACTGCTCACACGGAGGGGCCGTATCATTGACTGTTCGAAGAGAGCGGCCCTGTCACTGTTCACACACAATGGCTGTGTCACTCGCTGTTTACATACACCGGGTGTGTCACTGTTCACACACAGTGGCCTTAACACTAATTGTTCAAACACACCGGGCGTGTCACCGTACACACACACTGGCCTTAACACTCATCGTTCACACCGGCCGTATCACCTTTCACACACAATGGCCTTAACAATCATTTCTTCACACACACCGGCCTCAACACTCACTGTTCACACACAACGGCCTTGTCACTCACTGTTCACACACGAATTTTATTTTCTTTATTTTTCTTTGGTTCTGTCCGGACATCAAATCAGCTTTCCCTTTTCGAAACTATAATGCAGTGTGAATGTGAGTAGGACAAAAGATTCGGCCGGCCTCTGATGTGACGATGAGAGATCCAGACTTGGCACTCCCACAACCCGGCTCTTAGAACACCATTTGAAGAAAAGTAATTTAGCATTTTCAATGTGAAAACAATACCTTTATACGTAGATACTTTTGAATTCCACCATTTGAAAATCAGTAGCATGTTTGATGCAAAACAATTATTTACACATTTAAATTTTAGAACAAGATTTGAAAATAAGTAACCTTTGCCTCATGTCAACTTCCACATAGAGGAAATGAAAATTTTGAGAAAAATGCATTGCTAATTTTGAAATCATCATCATTATTATTATGACACAAATGGACAACTACATTGCAAGACATATTTTTGGGGGTCTTTTAGAATAGTTTAATAATATTTTCATATTAATAATCAAATTATCCATATTGTAGCCACCATAATAATGTTGTTTTCATCATCTTAACATCATATTTTCCAAAAAAAATTATTTAAATATTTTAAGATTGTTTTAATAATGAAATTGACCTAGGGTATAACTTCATTTTTTTGAGCCAAACAATGATGGTTAGTGTAGTTTTCATGTTAATTTTGATGGGCCAAATTATCCTCAAATGCATATCTTGTGTTATTTGATTGTAGGTCTTATGGACATTCTTTATGGATAGGTCCCACTAGGAGTGTGGAATGCATCTACAACATGTTGTCTATTATAATACACTAGAGTTTTGCTACACTAGCTACTATGTTGTAACTTTATGTTTTTGAAAGCATAGTTGAGAAGTTGACTATTATAAACCACTAGGGTAGTTTGAACACAAGCTAAAGATGAAAAAATGTGTACAATCACCATAGTTGAACAATTTTTAGAATTTACATTTCCTTAGTTGACATTTGAAGCATAGGAATGCAAAATAGAGGTACCCATGTTTTCATTTTACAACTACTTTGGCATTTATGATGTTACTAGTTTGAACCTCGTGCCTAATGCACAAGTGTGTGTGTATTTGACAGTACATATTACAAAATTACAATTACAAACTACATTTCCAAAACCTCTTTATATACGACATTTCGCATGTATCCATCAGGACCCTGGCCGTTGAAAATCTTGATGTTTGCACTACTTGTGACTCGTGAAATAGCAACATACAGATGACCATGGGAATAGACCAGAGACGGCAAATATACCCCAACGTTGTCCAATGTTTGACCTTGACTCTTGTTGATTGTGATCGCAAATGCCACTCGAACAGGAAATTGACGACGATGCAAAACAAATGGCCAATCAGTCCTGGAGGGGAACATGATGATGCGAGGTATGAACACACGTTTGCCGACATTGTTCCATGTGATGATTTCCGCTTCAATGACACGTTAACCCAATCTCTTAACGATCAACCTCGTACCATTGCACAATCCTATTAATTGATTGAGATTGCGTAACAAAAGGATTAGCACGCCCACTTTGAGTTCCAGCTTATGATTTGCGATACTACTGAATTGCAAAGTGTTTAGAAATTCCACCGGATATAATGAATCCATTAAAACTATTGCAACAGCACTTGCACCTTCTTATGTTGGAGTCAAAGAATTTGCGCTCAAGTAAGTGTGCAATTCTTCAGATAGCGATTCTAGAATTGCATTGTTGACTTCATCAACGTCAATATTTTTCGAGGCTAAAATGTTGTGTTACATAAGATACATGGCATCTCCAGAGTGGCACTGGTGATCCGAATAGATGGTTCGGATTAATCCTCTTAAATTATAATCTTCTGCTAACAGCCTCATATGGGATGGAATTTTAATCCAATCTAGATTGACACCTTCTTCTTCTGCAATGGCAGGAAAACTATCGTCTCCAATATTCAACACCCATTTCGCAAACTTTCGCTGTTCTTCAGAATTAGCTGCCATGACTCGCATGTTGATATGAAGACAAATAATTATAACATGCTGCCAAAGATGCGATCGAAGCAATGAAGCACTAATAATGTCTTCTCATCCTCCCTTGGTAACAACAGGCAAGATTTGTCGAAAATCCCCACCAAGGACCACGGTTTTCCCACCAAAGATTTTCTCGGTTGCCTTTGCGTCATCCAATTGCATCAAATCACATAGGGTCCGATCAACAACTTCGAAAGTTTGGCGATGCATCATTGGTGCCTCATCCCAAATGATTAGATCAGCTTTACGCACCAACTCGGCCACTTTCATCTGTTGTGTGATGTTACAAGTTGAGTCATCCTGCAGATCAATCGAAATCTTGAATCTTGAATGGGCGGTTTTGTCGCTCAGAAGCAACAAATATGCAATTCTTGATGAAGCAACTACAAGCACGATTTTGCCTTGCCCTCGTAGACGAGACAAAAATGTTGTCCAAACAAATGTTTTATCAATTCCAACACTGCCATACACAAAGAACAGTTTGCCCTCTTTGTTTGTCACGACATTCAAAATAGTTTCGTATGTGTTATGCTAATCATCATTGAGCCTATCTTCTGCATTGTCTGCATCTATGGTCAATGAATGTTGATCATAAACCAGCTCTTCTTGGACCAATTGATTTCCTCCATGAACAGAAGGGATGTAATTAGACTTGGGAAGCGTTGGAAAATCTTTCAGGCAATGTCCGTTACGCATGAAAACCTGATCGATCTCATATAATGCACGATCCTTTAGCACATCCTCAGAAAGGGTAACAGTTGGATCATCACGCTCGCAGCGTGTCATTGCTTCAATGTCATCACTCAAAGACTCCCAATGTGCATCCCATAGTTGTCTGGGATTCGTGACCTCACAAAACATCAACATCAAGGCAAACATGTCATGCAGTTGTCGTCCTAAGGCCCAAACACCGACTTCTTCCAAGGTTTGATGCCATTAATTGTCGTCTGCAAGCAAACCCATTGTAATGCATGCATATTTGAATGTGTCGTGCTTTGTGCCATCCATTGTTTGCAAATGCTCGTAGGATGTGGCACCTTTGATGCAGTTTAACAGCATTCGCAAATACTAACATTCACCCGATGTTGGGTGTGCATAATACATGCGACCAATGGCAAAGCCTCTCTTGCGCATTGTCCATTGCTTCAACTTCTGACTCCACACCCATTATTGAGGGAATTGATCAAACGTAAAGCTTCATGCACCTTCCGATTCTTGGTTTGTTTTGAACCATTATGTCAACATCGTTCTAGAAATGGCTGACCATGTTGCCACTTCCTGCACATCATCATCATCGTCAAACATCACCATTTGTTGATTGGGCAAATGGTATTGCAAACGCTCAACAGCAGGAAACCGCTTATGCATATCAAACTTGAAGATGTGCCACGCTGTTTTCGATGCAGATACATAACGATAGTCGAGATATTTTTTAATTTCATTGGCTTTGACCACATTCCCTTCAATGGCATTATTGTTCTGGCGCAAGATCTCAACAGTTGCACGATCATGTCCTTTATATACATATTTGAATAGATACTTAACTACACGAATGTTGTTGCAGACCTCAATGTTGATGTGCGCATCGTACTTGGTTAATAAATAGACATTGTGCGGTACCACCCAACAATTGTCCAATTCAATGCCATGAACCAAAAGTGTGTGCCCCGTATTTCTGCGTCGATAAATAGGATATCCATTTACATCCATCACCATCTCGGATTGGAACTTGCATGGATATTGTTTTTTACATTTGCCTTCTTCCATGCAGGGGGCATTTGGAAACACAACTCCACATGGACCATGCATCATGCATCTGGTAACCGTCTCGTGGGCTAACCTGTTTGTTTATGGATTTAGAAGTTCAGCACTGATCATGCGGTCTACATCCTCAACCGTGTGTGGCTTGTAGTCTTCAACAAAGAAGATGAGAATGTGTGCATGCGACAACCCACGCTTTTGAAATTCAATGACATAGATTCCCGCAATCGTGCGTCCCAGAATATGCTTCTTGTGAATGTCATTGATCAATTCCTTCAGCTTGATTTTGAACACTTGGGTTACCAAATCCGATCGATCGTGAGGTTGTTGTCCAAGCAGTGATGCTCTCTTGATTTCAAGTCATTAGGGATTGCAAGTGAATGTAACAAACGCATCTAGGCAACGGGCCCATCTGCAGATTGCCATGGCATCTTGATAATTCTAAACCTGTGACATGGACCTACTATGAAAGAAGATGGCAGAATGATCCTTTGTCCAATGGCAACAATGTTATTGTCACCTACAATGATAGCGTCCTAAAGGCCTTGATAAAGATCCGCACGAAGTTTTTTTTATTCAGGCATAGATACTTCAAGCGGTTTTGTTCAATAGCTGCATAAGTGTCCACAATGTATTGATGCCTCAATCGATCACCCCGAAGCAACACAATGCCATCGTGTCTCGATGTTGAAATCAATAACCATAAAATTCGGCCATTGTCACATTGCAATGCTTTCTTTGAAACTCAGCTTCTTCCGCATGTTCTTCATCCAAATTTGCATAAGCAATAACACCATTGAGCGGAATATTTAGATGCCATCCATCCTCACCGTAAAAAAATAACAACGGATAATATAGAGCCATGTATCCCACATGTAGTTCGAAAATGCGCTGAAATGGGCGAGCTTGCTAAACAATGACAACGTCACGTCTGTCTACAGCCTCAAAACCATCTCCTACCATCAATGCAGCGACTTCATTGGCCGTTGGCACATTATATTGGTGGGCATCCTTTGTTCGAAAAGCAATGAGACGCAATTTCAGATCCATGGGAGCACCTTCTGTTGCCATCATATCCCTTGCCATTTTGAACACTTCGACATAGGGATTGATATTATACATCATGGTCAACAACCGATCCAACATTGTTGGATCAAGCGATGGCATAATGGCATGGCGGTTTTAATGTTCGCATTTCGTATCATGAATGTACAATTGTGCAAACTGTGAACGTTGTCCTTCGGCAAGACATAAGGATTCGATTTTGTGATAAAGCTCACCTTGAATGCGAAAGGAATACGGTCCAGTGCCTCTTATTACCAACTCATCAACTTTGGCACCGAGTGAAGTGAATGTCAACACCAAATTGTACATGCGAATCCGATTTCAAAATTTAACGGCACTGCTATCTTTGTTGGTTAAAAGAACTTCCAGCTCTTGCGATGTTGCAGGAAGACTCGACAATAGAACTTTGCCATTCTTGCAACACAAAGAAAATTGTGGGTTGTTGTAGTTCAACTTTGCCAATCGTTCTATGATCCACATTTTCGCGTTACAGAATCCACATATTGTGTCCAATTCTCCACAATCTCATTGTCTCGAGGTTGACGCGTTTTCATTTCCAAATAATTGTAATGCGTCATTGCCAAGAGAAGGTTGTGCACATGTTGTCGCTTGTTGTACAATTACGCACTCCCAACTCCTCAAAGGGTTCAAATGTGAGCCCAAGTAAGAAAACAGTGGAAGAAGGAAGAGTCGAAACACGCTCCCTAGCTCACAACACTTTGAGGGGTAGAGGGGCATGTTGGAGTTCCGGGATGGGACTAGGAAGAGTTGACAAACTTCACTCATTCACACGGGCCTGCACACAACCCACACAAAGTGGTTAGTGCATAGTTGGAGCACCCTTGGTGCTAGGATGAGCCATGGGTAACACGAACACACAAGACTCACCACGGCCCGGACTTGGGGGAAGCCACCACCTTCCCCCTTATAGTATTCTCTACAGCTCTCCGTCGAGGCTACATCCAAATGGCCTTTTTTTCCAAGACTCCCAAGTTGGAGTCCCGGGACTTTGGACGGCCACAACTCCTCGCCCTGAGCTCGGATCGAGACGAGTTCCAAACCAAAGTTTTAGCTCTCGTCAAGAGCTTTCCAACGCCATGTCGCATTCTTTGAGGCGACGTCGGGAAGAGGTCGATTCCCGACTTTTAGTGGTCGGGAGTCAAACTGACAATTTGACTCCCGGCCCTTCTTTTGCCCATAACTTGTGTTTCAGATGTCCAAATGAGCAATGCGAGCCCATTTTAAACATTTACGCTTCAAGAGCTTTCCAATGATATAAAGAACGCCATGAACCATTGTGTTTTGACCCCTACAATCACTCTCTGAAGTTTTGGGAATCCACCGGGACTCCATCTCCCAAGTGGGAGTTGCCTTGGGAGTGTGAGGGTTCACTCCTTCACACTTTCTAACACTCTCGGGAGTTTGTGATGTGACTCCCAAACTTCTTCTTGCCTTAACTCCCGGGCTTCCTCTTGGCCCGTAACCTTACAACCCTTTTGCCTTGGTCGCGAGCCCAAAGCTAGGGTTGCGACATTGTCGTTCTCAACATAGATAATTATTTTGCTTTTGCGACGTTTCAGATGGCCCGGCCGACTTTGTATGTTGCTTGGCACGCCGTTTTCTCTGTAGGCGACTACAACGTTCATGTGCAGATTCTGACGTGTCTTGATTAAATTTTGCTGGAACATCAATATGTGGAACAAGATTTTCCAAAGAGTCAGTTTGCTCGTCATTCTACTGAGCTTCTAGGTGTTGTCGAAGGGCCGCCAAAGCAACCAAAACATTACCATGCTGCGTAATGAGTGCACGCATACATTCTTGTATGTCTTCAGGTATTGTGGATAATATATGTTAAGTTTGTTGTTGATATTGATATCAAAATCTGGGGGCGGGGGTTTCTCTTGCACTCTTGTCTATTGGTGCCGTGTGTGTATGTATACAATTTTTTGGTGTATTTGTTACCCTACCTGTTAGCTAGACTATTTGTTTTATTTTACTTCAAACTCACCCTATTACGATTAGTCTCCCCCTTATTTACACAAAACATTCCTTATGGTGTGACCATAGAAAGTGGGTCAAACTTATCCAAATATATCTCCACGGACAGCCTCATCTTGGCCCACATCAATAACACAAAAACATTATCAGCTTTTTCGCAAAAAAATGAAATTCAAAATTGAAAAATTGAAATAGAAGTGATTTTGAGGGGAAAATTAGTAAATAGTAATACTATTTAAAAATTTGGATCACATAAGGTATCAATCTTTTTGAAAAATTTAGACTCATGAATTAACAATTTCATTGTCAAAGTAATACCAATGGTTACCAATTTACTTGTGTTTTTTTTAAAATAATAAATTATGCATAAAGGTCAGTTTTCAAATACTCACCTTGCAAACCACTAGTTATATTGTCTAGGTAGGGTAGGTTATAGAGTTTTTTTATAAAAAAGTAATATGTATTTTTTGTCATAAACATGTTTTCTTTTTTTCCTATTTTTTTTCATAAACTTTTCATGATTGAGAGGAGAAAGGAAGAATAGGAAAGGCAAATGTTCGAAATGCTACACATGACAAGCCCTCCAAGCAAAGTCAGCCATTTTCGGTTGGAGTAAACTTCCCTAATTCACAAACATCTCAACTATTAAGAATCTAGAAACACACCAGGTCATCAACCCATAGCATCATTACCCATTGAAAAACAACAAAGTTATATCAGTTGGCACACTATGTCAAAGAATTTTACAAAGTTCCATAACATATTTGACACATCTATGATCACCTCTAGTCTAGATAAACAAATCTGCAAATTTTGTAACACATAATAAATATAGAATGCTACAGTTTTCAGACCACAGCAGAAAGAAAGAAACCTTTCAAACCATCCCAATCAAACCAAGAAAAAAATTCTTACTTGAAGACACCCCAAGTAAGTGAAACTTTGATCTTGCAAGTCCACCAAGTTAGAAATGTGCACTATTACTCAAAGTAAGGTACCATGTGCAAAGGATTGGAGTAACGACAAAGCTGCCAAATAAAAAAGGGAAAAACCCTATCAAAAATATTTCCAGACACTGAAAAAGGATCATCAAATAACACACATGAAGATCATTTGCACAACAGTTGAAGAAACCCACACTATTTATGGGCAAGCAAACTTTTGATATCTACTTTCATGTTTTTTCATCATCAACAACAATTCACTACCAAATTTTGAAGGAGGCCAAAACAAAGCTTCGTAAAAAGTGTGGCTTGATTCCGACCGGACAAAAAAAAGAACAAAAAAAAGAAAAAACTTAAGAAAATCTAATAGTCTTACCGTCCTCAATATCCACATCCAACAACTCTCAAGCAACTTCCTCTAGGTGCAACTGATCTTGATACTCCAGAAACTCTTCAAGATCAGCAAGCTTTTCAAAGTCTTTCGCAAATTAGACTTGCTCACCATCAAAACCAGCAAACTTCGAACTCATCCAAACTTTCCGGAAAGCAGGATTGGTGCATTACAAAATTGACCGAAAAAAAACAAAAAAACGCATTACATGTGGTCATGTGTAAATATTATTCATCATACATGGTGATTATTTATGCACCATCCAGCAAGCAAGCAGCACGTGGAGGATGATGATGTATCTAAATAGGGACATGGATGGAGGGCCATTCCTAGTTTATTTCCTTCCCATTCTTGGTGGGCAAAAAGTTGCAGTGTCAGACTCAGTAGAGGGATGGTGTGCAGCCAGCAACCTCAGATCTTCCAGGGTGTCGATTCGCATGGACGACCGGACGGATGGACAGAGGGATGACGGGATGGACGACCGGACAGATTCAGGGGAAGTTTCATTTCTCATCCTGACGTCCTTTACAATATATGATGATGTTCATTGCTTATATTTTCTCCAATAAAGTTGTAACTTTTTTGCAACTTCCATTTACATTTTTTTCAACCTAATTGCAACTATGTTGTAGTCAACCTTTCAACTCCATTTAATGGTATCCATTTTACACATGTCATCATTGTATAGGAACAACATGTTGGATAGGTTATTTTTTCAACTACTTTTCAATTGATCTTCATCATTTTCTTCAACTTAGTTCCCACTAAAAAAACTTGACCATTCCACTTTAGCTTGACTAGTTTCATTGCTACGTGGATGCACCATGTACACTATTAGTACAACCCTATGCCCTTGCCTAGTTACACCATAGTTAAACTTGCAACTTGATGTTTACTACAATTTGACTAATCTTGCACATGTGTGGATGTCCCATGTGTCATATCATTGTTGGTTGAACCCCAATTGGGCCTAATTACAACACAATTGAGTTTGTAACTTAAGCTTGATTATGGTACAATTGATCTTACAACTATGTAAATGCACCACGTGTCATTGTACTATTGGTTGAACTTGGTGCCCGGCCTAGTTGTAATAAAATTGAAATCCCAATTTGTTGTTGATGATGTCATGATTCGTTAATAGATGAAGTTCATCCATTGGGGGTTATAGTTGAAAACAATCTTTGACTATAATTGTGGGTGTCATTTTCAAGTGGAATGATTATAATTGGTTATTGGTGCGGTGCTAACACATGGTCGTCACTTCCGATTGTAATGTATTTTGTCACTTTTGACTTGTATTTGTTGATTGTTTTGGTGTGTAATTGCAAAAAAAAAGTTAAATTGGAAAAAAAAAAATTTGTAGTTGGAAGGGTCATTTTCAACTATAATTACAATTGAGGATGAATTGTAAGCATAATTGAAAATGAGGGGGTTTTCAACTAGTGTTTGACAATTTTCTTCATTTCAACATAAAGGTTCAACTTGCCTTCCTTGCTCTACAAATTGAACTTTTTGCCTTTTTAGTTATTTTTTTTTGTAGGTCCATTATTCGCATTTGACCCAATTCATGGTGTGTCCTAACTTTTCACAAGTCAACCTTCTAGCTATCCGTAAGTTATCAACTTCAATGTAGCTAGGTGATGCAACTTTTGGTGTCATAAGACCTCCATTTCCAAGCAATGGAATTGTTGCATAAACTAGTTATGCAAAGACTGGGTTACAACACTACCTTTTTTATTTTTAATCACATCTTTTGGGTTGCTACACCTTTTTTGAATAACTCAATTGGAAGATTAAACAAATGTGGCATGTTTGATCAATGGGTGCTTGTAATTAGGATGTGCAATTCAAACCATACTACTTGCAAAAAAGACAAAATAATAAATAATATGAATATGAATATATTAGTTTTTACACTATGTTATAGCTATAAGGTCACATAGATAACATAACTAACTAAAAGTAGTCATGTTATGTAGTTGAAAGGCCACATAAATATCATAATTAATTAAATTTAATCATGCATGCATCACAAACTTAACATCTCATGATTTAGTAATGAAATTGTGTAAAATTTGTTCAATCATAATTTGTATGTTTCATGCATTAATATTGTGCATTAAAAACACATTTGAGACATGGATATATTAGAAGATGAAAAATCCGTCTGACATTCGTTCATTCATAGGTTCGTACTTCATTTATCAACACATTTATCCATGTGTCAAACTTATTTTCAATGCATGATATTCATGCAAAAATTGTACAAACTTATGAATGAACGAACTTCACACGATTTTCATTATTAATTCGTCACATGCTAAATTTGTGAGGTGTTATTTATGCGATTGCCTTTACAAATGTGTTTACAATGTGCGTTTTTTTTACATATTACCCCATTTGTTTGATAGTGAGGTAGATGGTAATAACTATCTGTTGGGATCATTATGGCCTTGCTTGGTTAGATTTTTTGAATCACCTAAGACTTTAAGGTATGTTGATTCCCACCAACATGGGCAAATGCAAGTAACACTATGAAAAAATGGGGTGATTTGCAACTAGCCTTGCAATTGGGTTTTAAAGTTACAATGACCATTTGCAACTCATTATAATTCAACGTATTTCTATGGGTGTAAATGTATTAGACAAGTCCCATGAATTGCAATGGATGCAACTCACTGTATGTGAAACCATATACATATACAACATGTGCAACTTAATTACAACTATGTAAGAATAATTATTGTGCAATTCTAATGCAATTAGTTTGTAATTATAATATTGATCTCCACCTTCCATTATGATTGTTCATTGTATGTGGTTTTAGATTACAACATGTGGTGCAATTGAAAATTGCCACGTGGCATATTAATTGAATTTCGAGAAATAAAAATAAAAATATATTTAAATAATTAGTTAGGTCAATACATAGGCATAGGTAGGTAAGTAAAACTAAGTAGGTAGGACATACCTACATATCTAACCTACCTACCTACTCACTTACCTAGGAAGGTAGGTAGGTAAAACTAATTAAGTAGGACATACCTACATACTTACGTTACATACCTACATAATTAGGTAGGTGAGTTATAAAGTAGCCATGTAAATATTTTTTTTTAATTTCATGTTTTGCTTTTAAGGTTAAGCTTTTTTGAACTCATCCCAAATTGACACATGTATTTTAATGTGAGCACTCAAGAAAAAACACCTTGTTTATATAATTTGTGAGATGGGATTCAAAGAAAAAACATATGGGTTTAATATTTAACATATTGCACATTAGTTGCAACTTGGGTTGCAATTAGAAAAACAAAATTCCACATTATCTATGTTTTTCTAATTTTTTAATTGTACAATGAATTAGGTAATTACTTCATAAATATATATGTGAATTAATTATCTATAATCAATAATTTGATATAATAATTTGAATATTTTTTAATTATTTATTTTAATTCAAATAATTAATCATTTATTATTGAAATTAATCAAATTCAGTTAATTATTCAAATTGACTAAAAAGTTAATTACTTGAGGTAGACTAATTAATTCATATTGATTGAATCAACTAAATATTATTTAATATCTAATAAAATATTGAAAAAAATCATTTCTAAATGTGAAATTAGGTAAAAGACATATTTATCAAATATTAATTATCTGAAGTTTTGGAATGATAATTAATTTTTTTGAAATAAATATTTGTATTAATTAATCTAATTTTGAAATATTATTAGGTTTTTATTTCTTATAAATTAATATTTCATTAAATTAATAAAATAAAAATATGAGCTAAATTGATTAATTCTGATTAATTATTACATATTAATTTATATGCAAAATTTTAAAAATTAATGGTAAAATATCTATTAAATATTTAAATATGAATTTATTAATAGTTGAATAACAATCACAAAATAGTGGAAAAGAAATAATTATACAATGACAACATAGTGGCACAATTAATTGTATAAATGGGAATAATGTTGATAACTAGTTACAAATGCCATATTTAATGGGTAGTGGAAATGCATACATGTGGCATGATCATATGTGTTAACAATTATACATTAGTTGCAATGTAGTTGCTAATTGGGTGTTACATTTAAACTAGTTGTAATGTAGTTATCACATGTAATTAAAGTTCAATTTGCCAAAAGGTCAAACATGATTGACTATGTTCGAATGTACAATAGATACATTACACTATATAGGTTTCCCATTTGAAACTAAATTGCAATTATTGTACAATTCCTTAATTTTTTGACATGGCATTTCATTTATTAATTGCATGTATTTCCATGCTCTAATTGTAGTGTAGTTGTATATTAATTGTTTTGGAGTTTTAACTACATGGTAATGTGGTTTTGGCAGAGAAGATTTTTCATAATGTAAGAAGACAAAATCCACATTGGAAATCCATCAATGTTTATGCATGGTCATCATCAATTAGGTGATTAACAATGACCCAAACTCAAACTTATTTCTATTCAATGCAATTTGTTTATAAGTTTTATAATTATACTAGAGTCTAGGTTGAAAGGTATAACTTATTGCAAATGCTTTTATTATTCTACTATAGTTTTTACAACTTTCAATGAGTGTTGAAAATAACAAGGCAAAGGAAAGACCATTATAGCAAAAGGTCATGACCTCTAGGGTAAACGCAAACTTGTTGCTAGTATTTGGTCAACTTTAAAGTCAATTGCACAAGAGTTAAGTGCCTCATGAATTCAAAATCTCAACCAAAGGTACATGTTGGATCTCCTATTATATTTAAATGGATGTAGTGGGATCTTGTTATCACCCTAAAAATGATATGACAATCATGAACATGTAATATTTTGACAAACAATATGTCACATTGCATTTTATTTGATGGGCACAACATTGGTTTAATGTCCGTGCACTAAATTTTGGATTCTGCCTTTTGTCAAAGCCATGAATTATTCAAGGTCTAAGATAGTCCATTGCTTTAGGTTAATGATTGTACATGTGTTAAAATTTAATCAACTATTTCTAGCTTGCATTTTTTTTGCAATATAAGAATAACAAGGCCATCATCTTCATTGACCAAGTTGGAGGAAAAGATTGTGCATATGGAAATTTTGTAAATTTTGGGGGTGATGTGGTTGTTCACCCCAATAGATCCATGGCAACAAATTGATTATTTATTTTGTTATTTCATGCATCATGCTTAAATCTTCCTTGCCATTTCTAGACATTGACCATGATCCCCCATTCACTATAATACAAGATGCAGTTACATACATAATCTTTTGGCCTTGGAAGTTAACCACTACATACATGCGGCAAGTCTTGAATTTGTAACCCTTATTCATACATTGGAAATTTTGTATATAGTCCTTCCAATTATAATGAAAGTTTTGATTTGGGTTGTAATTAAGTTTATGTGGTTAATGGATGTAGAGAATGTGTGGCATTTTTGGATGCATTGCACTAAATAGTTATGACATGTTGATTTATTTTGGTGCATATTAGTTTGAGGATTTCTACATAAGATTAGTTAGTATTGGGGATGTATAAGGCTTGAAGGTTTTATAATTTTTATTTTGGGTTTATCATTGTGATTACAAATTGTCCCATGGGATTACCAGAATAAATTGGGGACTTTTTAATGAAATTGGTGTGTTGAATAATTTGGTTGTGGAAATCAATATAGACAATTTTATACATAATTATTTTTTATTGAAGTTTGTGAGAAAGGTTGCCAAATAGATGTGGGTATTAATTCATGTTGATTGAAATTTTGTATTAGGAATTGGGACAATTCCGAGAGGTCAATCAAATATTCGATAAGGTAGAAAGGGTGAAGAATGAGCTTTGAAATCTAATAATGATTGGGTTGAAAGACTAAAGACCTAAATGGTGTAAATGAAAGTTTGATTTTCACATCATCTTCAATTTAATTTGGAACAATAGAAGATCAAAAGCAAGAGTGAAGAGATGTGTATGCATAATGGTCCAATAATTTTTTTTATTATCTTATCTAGTGATGCACAATAATATTGGATCATGATATGGTGTATTTGAAATTTTAGTTTAGCACGTAGGGTAGTTGAGTTTTGGTTGGCCCCATTTTTGACCAATCATAGTAATCCAATTCTAAATTTTTATATTTAATGTATAACTTTGCTTTATGTGTACATTATCCAAGTTATGTATGTGTTTTACACCACCAATATATATTTGTTAGTTTAATAACAATTCATTTTTAGAATGTAGAACTCCAAATGAATGATGGTTGCATGATTGAAGAAAAAATGAAATCAAACAAACTTAATAATTACTTTAATATAAAATTAAAGTGAATATTTAACATTAAAAATACACATGTGGCACATGTGACAAAAAATAACAATATGCATGACTAAATTGTAGCACATGTGGCAGGTAAGAAACCATGTCATTCATGGCACATGTTTGGAATTAGTGACATTGAAATAGGCCCACTAACACCATGTTGTTATGTAGCAAACCACATCTTCTATGTCATGACTAAAATCAATCGTTTAAGAGTAGACACTAATGTCATGTTGGCATGGCCAATTCATATGCAAATAACAATTTTTGATATGATTTAAATTATTAATTGACCTAATCAAATTAGACATGCCTACTTTGGAAGGGGGTTCAAAATGGATAAAAGTACCCCATATAGCACATTTCAAACTCATAAACTCAACAATTTAATCATTATAGTCACAAAATGGGGGCTAAAAAACAAATGGTTTTGTAGTAATGCCATAACATAGGTGGCCTTAAGTGTCTCCTTAGGCAAGACATCACAAAAAATTTAGGCCACAATATGACAATATAAGTAGTCATGTCAAATACATTTACCATAGTTTATGTGGTTTAAACATGGATGTCATACATTTATCCATGTTTTTTAAACATGGATGCCATGCACATTGTTAGACATGGATGTTGTATGTTTATTTGTACTATCTAGATGTGGATGTTGTACATTTATTTGTATTATCTAGACATGAATTTCATGTGCATGATTAAACTATTTAAACAATAACCATCATCCATGTTTAAACAATACAAACCTATAAAAAAATGAATTTTGCATGATTATTATTATCAAATCGTGGCCCAAGAAGTTTGTGTTCTAGAGTCCTAAGTATCCTTTTAAATAGGCATTGTGTAGCCCCTTATGTAAGCTTTTGATAACCCCCATCTTAGATAGCTCCCTAGGTAGGCTTATGTAACCCCTTATTGCATTATGAGTTTGCCTTAGGTATCTCCTAACCTACAAAATCTTCAATTGACCATTTAGGTAAATTGTGTGTAATCCCTTGAGTTACCTTAAGGTATCCCATAATTTAGGTAAGCTCCCTAGGTAAAATACAAGCAAACCACATGAAATAAAAGGAAATTCAAGTCATCTTAGTTTAAAGGAGGAAATTTGAGTTTCTTTCTTTGTTATTTCCCTTTGGCATGGTCTATTGCAACCCTAGCCTTGGGTTCACAATCAAGGCAAAGGCTTGCGAAGGTGTGGGCCAAGGATGAGCTCGAGAGTCACATTTCATACTCCTGGGAGTGCAAGAGAATGTGAGGGAATGAACCCCCACACTCCCAAATGAGCTCTCACTTTAGGAGTTAAAGTTCCAATGGAGTTTTGAATTTTTAGAAGGCGATTGCAGGGGTCAAAAATTGTTGGATTAAAATATTTTTTATATCATTGAAAATATTTTGAAACGTAGATGTTTAAAATGGGTTCACATGACCCATTTGGATACTTGAAACATAAGTTATGGCCAAAAGAAGGGCTGGAAGTCAAATTGCCAATTTAACTCCCGACCATTAAAAGTCACGAATCGCCCCTATTTCCTCACGTTCAGGTGGCGTGCCACATATCGTTGGAAAGCTTTCAACAAGGGCTACAACTTTGTTTTAGACCTCACTTCAATCGGAAGCTTTCACACAAAGTTATGGGCCTCTAAAGTCACGGGAGTCCCAATTTTGGGAATTTCACGACTCCCATTTGGGAATCTCGGGACAAAATGTCATTTGGGTGTCCCTCTACCCCCAAAGTGTTGCGAGCTAGGGAGCGTGCCCCAACTCCTTATTCTTCTATTGTTTTCACCTTAAACTTACATTTGAGTCTATAAAAAAGTAAGGGAGTGCGTCATGGTCCCATCCTACATTTTGATTATCATCCCCAATTATAGTGAAACCAAGTTTCTGTTCTCATGCTTTAATCTCTTCACATATGACTTTAATGATTTGACAAAATGAGGTGGCTAAAATTTTAATTTATTATTTCAATAAATTTTCAAATCTTTGGTTGAGTGTTGAACATGACACATTTGGGGATGTGAAGATTATTGATGCAATAAAAACATTTGTAAAGTGACCCCCTTTTGTGCCCTTCTTTCGTCCCTCAACCTCTTTTTCAACCTCAAAACATTATTATCCACAAAGTAATGAAAGGGATAAAACATCTTCGGGTGGACCATTAATAACCACCTCAAGGAATGGTTAAGGAACCAAAAACACACAAATCATTTTCATGGGCCTTTTATTTAAATGTTTATATATATATATATATCATGTTTATTAATTGCATGCACTAGTAGATGGCTTGAATTTTATTTTGGAAATTTAAAAAATTGGGATTTTAAAAAAAAATCTTAATTAAAATGGCCCCTTTAGAAATTGATAGCTTTAACTTTGGAAATTCATAACTAAATTATATTTATTCAATTAATTCTGTAATAAAAATCTAAAAATAAAAGGACTTCCAAATTACCTCAAGAAAATAATTCCAATAAAATTCTCAATTCATGTTTCAAATTTGTGTTCCTAACCAAAAAGTTAAAGGAAAGGTGGCCATTTGTTACATTCCTAAAACTTTTTTTAAATGCAATGATTGGGAACATCAAAATACACAATATTATTGATATTATTAAAATTTCAAAATCTATGGAAGGAACTTAATAAATGTATTCATTAAAAAATAATTATGAGCAAATTATTTAAGGGTTTCCTATGATTTTTCAAAACTCAATGGGTTAATGAAAATCAAGGTGTGACATTCCTAGCGGTCCACCTAAGGACACTTTTGCCTGAAAATTTATTAAATATGGGTATAAAATGATGGAACTCATGATTAAATGCACAAGGTTCAAAAATATTTATCGTTGTAATACAAAAAATATATAAATGATTGGTTGAAAGCAATCAAGGAAAGTTTTTGGGTGGAACTCAAATTTGGTTTAATTTGGTGTTAATGTGAGTTTTAGTCTTTATTTAAGCCCAAATTACATTTTTCATTACTTTTTAAAATTCTCACCCCTTTTATGACCAAATAGGGGTGGTAGTAATGTTGTGTTTTCTTTAATTTGCATATATTTATAATATTTTTAAAAATCAAACATTATAGACATTATTGACAAATGTGTGTGTAGGTCAATAATTCAATTCACATTAAGGCCTTAAAAAATATGAACTAGGTCACCATACTTTTATGGCATTTCACCTTGGATGAAATCAGAATCATTCATGTGAATGATTAACTCAAATGGAAGCAATCCATTAAGGTCAATTTTTTGTAATATTGAAATATTATATTAATTTTGAATATAATTATGTACATTTTCATTAATTTATATAATGGATTGGAAGTATGTATCAAATTATTAAATGTATGTATGTTAAATTTATATAATTTTAATACATTATCATATATATTACATTTTCTAGTTTTTTTTTTTTTTTTTTTTTGTG
>Ga0116231_10001202_pt1 | contig 51991 bp, 37 predicted proteins | sample S1TSphgellanicum_2_FD_89695 | JGI IMG/M metagenome (GOLD analysis project Ga0116231, IMG submission 89695) | Host-associated microbial communities from peat moss isolated from Minnesota, USA - S1T2_Fd - Sphagnum magellanicum MG | ecosystem: Host-associated > Plants > Peat moss > Unclassified...
CAAACTCAAATAAAGGACTACTAGCCTTTTCACAAATGTGCCCCCAAAATCATGCAAAATGATGGATTTTTGAAAAATTCGACATGGTAGACGACTTCAAGTCGAATCTTTTGGTGGAAAAGAAAAAAAAAAGTGGGTGTGGTTTTATTTTTGAAAATTTGGATAATTTTGACAACAAGTTGGAAATTTTTCACCAAACTTTTGAAATCACAAAATTGAGCAACATTGTATAAAATGGTTTTTAACTGCAAATTTGGAAAAAAAAATTGACCCAAAAATGAAAGAAATTGTGAATTTCAATTTCAATTTTTTTTTTCTATTGTGTATTTGAATCTTGACTATTAAATTCATTAAGTATTTGGAAAAAAATTCAAATTGTCGAACTTAGTTTGTTCACTTAGCATGCTATTGGATGTCGATATTGGCAATGTCCCCACACAATGTTGGAACTTAGATAAACAATAGTTTTAAAAAATGATTTGATTGGAATGTTGAGTCTTGGAATTTTTGTTGGGCAAGAATAGTTAGATGTGTTCAATGTGTCTTTGTAGGTAGCTTCTTCCAAAGCTTGGAACGAGTTTTTCCAAAGTTCCAAGCTTGTTACAAAACTTCACATTCTAAAAGAACATTGAAAGCTCTTTACCTACTACATGTGTACCCAATGTGTTGGGATTGCTTTTCAAGTGTGGTGCTTCAAAACCACATGCGTTGATTTTTTGGTTTAGGACTACATGGTAGGTGGACCAACTCGATGTTTAGGAGTTAACAATTTTTATATGTTTGTATTTGGTGGTGGAAAACAAATGGGATAGATTTGTCAAACTTCAAGAAAAACATGTTTTTATTCCTAATGTAATAGTGTTCATCTTAACTTAACAATCACAATGAAGTCCAATTTAGGCATGCACTAAATGAAAAAAAAACCATTTAGGGCCTTAAAGTCCTCCCTTGGTGGGAATAAAAGGTTCTAACTTAGGTTGGGTGATAGAAAAATAAGTTGTATGATATTATTTTAAAATTTTGACAAGTGCAAAATATGGTAATCCACAAGGGTTTGGGTTTCTATTTCCACCCCACTAAAAAAAATAAGAAGACCAATTTGGTCCCAAATCTTGTTCTTGGCATGTTATGAACTTTGTAATACGTATTTTTAAAAACGTGTCAACACCTCATCAAAAAATGTCAACTATGCACAATTTATAATTTTGTGTAGGATAAAGCCCAAGGTTGTGGGCTTGTTAAACTTTGATCCATGTTTAACACCGCATGTTTTATCAATTTGGGCCCATGTGAGGTTATGAGGTTATGGCTTTATTGGAAATAAGGGCATGTGTGAGGCTCTAGTTCACACATGCCCAATTTAGGTAAAATGTGCAATGGAGGACTTTATTGAATGTAAAAAATTATTTAAATTTTTTTTCTTTTTGTTTTTGTGATACCTAGTGTATACCATGGGAAAAAATGAAAAAAATTGGGGATGTTTTTAAAAAATGGAATGTTTGTTCTAACGATGTTTTTCTCAAAGGAAACAACACATTGGGTAAGGTGTCATCCAATCACAATAATATTGATTAAAATTGGTCTTTATGTTCTAGGTAATGCCTTAATGATAATGCATTATTTGGTGTAATAAATGGGGCATGTTAATATGACATGTCCTCCCAACGCAGAGGTGTTTTCTTTAAAAAAAACATCCATTTGCAAGACCATTATGTTTTAGAAAAAAAACTTCCAATTTATTTTTTGTTGAATGTTTTGTGTTCCATTCAACCTTTTCAAATTAGCAACATTTCACCAAAAAGACAAAAATCAAAAACTCAAAACTTTCCTAAACTTTTAAGATTTCAAGAATAAAACGGAAAAATAAAATAAAAAATGCATTATTTTTATATTTGGTTTCCCATATCTAGTCAAAAATATTTTAAAATGATTAGAAAATTGTATCTCATATTTGGTTTATAACTAGGTTTGGTCAAGTCTTTTTTAAGGATGATTTCCATTTTTTCTACATCTTCCAACAAACAATCACCACTTTGGGATCATTAAAAAGCTTTTTAAGGAAACATTGGCTCCATTAGAGTGGAGGACACATATGTATTAATTTGATATTACTTACATTGAACATTTTAGCAAACAAATTGATTTGATTTCATATTAAGCTTGTGTGCAAACCAACACTAGCAATGATGGATAATGTAACTTTTAAAGATTGCTAGATGGTGTCTAAACATAAAATATTATTAAATTATTATTATACTTGATGAGCACGTGAAGTGGTGTTATTTCAATTTCCATTTTGGAACATTGGGTGGTTAATGATTCCATCCCCAAAAGAAAAAAGTTGGCCCCCTTTGGTGCTTATTAGCTTTTTCATTGCCCACCAAAAATTTGTATTTTCTTTTCTATTTTACATTTAGTTTAGCCTAATGGTAATGGCTAAGAATTGGGACATGTAGTGAGATATTAATCATATCCAAGGAACTAAGTTGGGGGCAAAACATTAAACTTCCCCTCCCCCCCCCTCTCCCTCCCTTGGACTTTTATGTGAGGGGTGTCAAAAAAAAGGCACGTGGTGCCCTACATGCTTTTGCTATAAAGTTTGACTAAAAACCTACAAAATGAAATAAAACAAAAATTGATGCAATTGTGTAAGCATTAGGAAACATGCTAGTGGCAATGACATTAGTAACAATGAAAGTAGACTAATATTGTTCACATATCGTGGCTTTCTATAAATAATTTACATAATTGATTAACTATCACACCATTTTTGTGATAGTGAATAATGATAAACTACAATCGTTGAAAGTTGAATAATCTCACCACTACCAATGAAGGTAAGGTATCATCTTTAATCAATTGTCAATAATTTGTTAATCTCTTTTCAACATCTTCGTGAGAACTCTTCACACCCGTTTACAAGCATAGTGACTTTTGCACTTGAGCACTACACTTACATGCACGATGACCTTTGTGTTTGAATACCACATTATCGTTCATTCATAGGTGCAACATCCTTTTTGTGAATCAAAAAGACATTCTTTAAAAAAGATTTTCCATTGTTAGAGGTTATTTTTGAGAATTGTTTGACCTACCATTCAAAGAATAAAACAACAAGAGCCTAATAAACTAAGCACATGTTTTTCATTAGATCATGAATAAGCTTGAATCTATAGGAGAACACTTTAGTTTCAAATGTTCCAAGCTCCAAGAAACACAATTATCCTCTTCCATAAAGAGGAATAGTTTGTTACAACAATGTCCAATATTGCTACTATTGTGAACCTTGTGCATATACTTGTTTGCAAAATGAAGCACAATATCTCATTGCTCGTCTATGATAATACAACACATCTCATCAATAGTCATACAAGTCCTCACAATTCAATTCTCTTCCCATAACTTACATACCAATCTTGAAATCAAAACAACACAACTTGAACAAACAACCAATGTTGGAGTAACTTGTTGAACTATAAAGCTTGTAGCCAAAACCAATCCATCATTTATCCATAGTTCAATGTAATTGACAAGCTACAAGAATAAAGTTTTTGTGTTAACATATTTTTATGATTCAATAATGATTGGACCACAACTTGATAATACATGAAATTGAAAATGAATGAGGCAAAAATATATAAAGATGCTTAATTATTTTCTTTTTCATATTTTTTTGTGTTAATAGCCAAATTTGGCTAAATCATCTTATGGGTGATCACCACATTGTCGACTACATCAGAAAATTGGGAGAAAAAAAGAGAAAAAACACTAGGTGGCTTGTTATTCACCTATTTGTTGTGTGATTAAATTTTTTTCATTAGCTGAAAATTTCCATTCCCAATTTGAAAATTCCCCATAGGAAAATTTCACACTAAATCAATAAATGGACCAATGTTTATTTTGCGAAATTTCACCAAAATACAAAAACTAAAAGTAAAAAAAGGGAATATTTTGTTTTAATATTATTTTTTTTGAAAAACATTTGGCCAAAATTTGAAAAAAAAAAATTGAATATTTTTGCCACATTTGGAGTAGTGAATTTTTGGTGGTGAATTTTGCGAAAAAATAAAATAAAAAAAGAATTATATGTCACAAATTATATGTTTTCTTTAAAAAAATCGCCAAAAGTCACCATAATTGCTTACAATATGAAAGGGTGCTTAACATTTTATACTTTCATATTTCGAATATTGCCAAATTTGGCTAAATATATTTATGGACTTATCAGCCCTTGAGCAACATCACAAAATTGAAAAAATAAAAAATAAAAAATAAAAAATGATTTGGAGTCTTGGACTCTGATCTTAGTTTGGTAGCATTTTAAAAACTAGTTAAGTTCTTTTTTAAAAATAGGTTCTAGAAAGCTGTCGCCATTTTAATAGAAAATCCCTCTTGGAATGCTACATTTTAATGCAAAAGAAAATTTTCAATTAACAGAAAATTGAAAAACAAATCACTGGAACTTCAAGGGACCCCATCTGCCCTAATTAGGGTTTCTGTTGAACGTACACCGTCAGATTAAGCATCCAACGCCCACAATTTTGCTGCTGAGAGACGCTCTCTGCGAAGATGGTCATCCGAAGCGTCTCGCGGGACTGCAGTTCTTTCTTGTTCATCTGCCTCCTCGTTTCTCGTTTTGCAGCGAGATCGTTGCGAGCGAGCGAGCGAGTGAGGAAGGAGGAGATCGAGGCAAGCGACAGCAGCTATGCCTGCTGGTCATGGGCTGCGGTCTCGGACCAGGGATTTGTTCTCGCGTCCTTTCAGACACAAAGGATACATTCACCTCACAACTTATCTTCGCAACTACAGGATCGGCGACTATGTGGATATCAAGGTGAATGGCGCAGTGCATAAGGGTATGCCTCACAAGTTCTACCACGGCCGCACTGGTATCGTCTGGAATGTTTCCAAGCGCGCCGTCGGTGTTGTGATCAACAAGCAGGTGAGTGAAAATTCCTAAACCTTGTTCTCAACCCTAAACTTCATGCCTTCTCTGGAGGGTCTCGCCAGTTTACTTTGAGCCTTGAGAGGAGATTTTGCTGCTGCTGCTGCTGCTGCTGTTGTTGCTGTACATTATTTGCAGACTGCATTTATGTTCTTGTAGAATCCCAAATTATGATTCTGGAATAGTCTTCTCACAAGTTTTTCTTCTTCATTTGTAATTGTGAGGCCAAGGAGTTTTAGGCTCCCAGGAGCAGGTCAATATGCAGCTGCTGAGGAGGGATGGAAATGCAAGGGAGAGGATTTTTCTTATGATGAACTTGACTTGCAATATGGCTTGTGATAGATAACAGCCAGAGTTTAGGGTTTAGGGTTTAGACTTCTAGAGTTTAAGACTGTTAGAGTTGGATCTTTTCCAGGTTGGTCATAGGATCATCCAGAAGCGGCTTCATGTGAGAATTGAGCATGTCCAGCCATCAAGATGTCGAGAGGACTTCTTGGAGCGCCGGAAGGCTAATGACAGACTGAAGGCCGAGGCCAAGGCACGGGGTGAGAAGATCAGCACAAAGCGACAGCCTGCAGGACCCAAGGGTGGCTTTGTACTGGATGCATCTACACTCCAGACTGTCACACCTATTCCATATGATGTTGTCAATGATCTGAAGGGAGGTTATTGAGTCATGCTTTCAAGCAAGCATTTTTGAGAACCAGAGAATATATCTGGTACAGCATCTCTTGATTCTGGAATACCTGTCAATAAACAAGTCAGTTTTGTCTTTTATCACTGCCATAGGTTGTGCCTTTTCTCTCAATAGATTCCTTTTGGTGCATGATGATTGCTTTTGGATGTGGATATGTGAATCTGTTTCTTAGTCTCTGGATGCTTTTGTGTGTGCCTGTGGCAAAGGTTGAGATGTTGCTAACAGCCAAATATGTAAGTATTGGAGATGAGTAATCCTCTATATCTGTTTTGAAAATGTTCAGACATCTGCTATTGTAGTGATGACAGCCAGGAATCCTGTTGGATTACAATCCTTCCAAATATTGGGTATGACCAATGATTGGTGGATTCCCTTGGGAATTCTAAAGCAATCCATGCAAGACAGAAGTTCAGATCATGTGGAAAAGCATTAAACAAATTTTGTGCAAAGTAGCTATAAAGATGGATGATAACTGTAATGGATTCTTTGAAACTTCCTTAACACGTTTCTCTGATTTTTTGATATTATAATGCTCATTCTTTGGTGTCAAGAGGTCCTATCTCTTTTAGATGGAAGCATGTGAGAGCAACCTTAACCGTAATGTAGCAGGATGGAAAGTGCCTGCAGGATTTTTCTAACCTGACAGGATGGGGCATTATATTCTGTGGAGTTTTTCCTGGTGATGGTATGCAATACATGTAAGGTTCCTCTTTGAATGTGGTTTTTGTGGTATGAGGGGCTGAATGTGATTCTTGTGGCATATGCGGCAGCGCCTTATGGGTAAGGCTCCTCTTTGAATGTGATTTTTGTGGCATAAGGGGCTGAATGTGATTCTTGTGGCATCCGGGGCGAAGTATAGACAATGCCTTGCATTTGTGGTTCCTCTTTGAACATGATTTTGCGGCATAAGGATCCTCTGGAACTGGGAATCTTTTGTGAAGTGCCTGCTGGTGCATTACACCAGTTAAGATTCTGGGTTGGGGGGTCCAAGTCTAAGCAGTTAATAATTGGAATGCAAAGAACTGGATGGGTGAGACAGATCTGGTGGTGGGAAATTTCTCTCTCTACAGGTTCTGCCCATGCTTTATGCCAGGTAAAAAAGTCCTCTGACCAGGGAATTTCCGCCCTGGAATGTTGTAAATAGGTACCGTGCCCCTAGGGCTACAAGTTTGTTATCCTTGGTTGCCACAACCTGTAGCAAGGTTCAAGGTGATTCTTACCTAGTTGATCCAAGCTAAACACAATGTTTCCCTTTGCATCTAATCAGAGGAACTTCACTCTCAATATGAGTTTCTTGGAGAAAATGAAGCCCAAGTCATCACATTATGAGAGGAAAAAATGATTTTCTTGGAGAAAATGAAGCCCAAGTTGTCACATTATGTTACAAGAAAACAAATAATAATTGCATTCACACATGCTAGGCCTACAAGTGATATTGGTGATAAATCTTGAATTTCTGCAAATAAAGATTGTCTTCACACAAGGTTAATGACTTGTTTTCACACATTCAAGGCTTATTAAGTGGTATTTGTGATTATTTTTCATCATGCAAAGACTAAAAATTTGACATCTAATATTAATATGAAAGAAAATTTTAAATACCAACAATCCAGTAAACTCTTGTAACATTTTGGGTAGATTGAAAAATTGGATATATATAATTCTTTTAAACATCCAAGTATAATTATTATCACCTTTTCAATTGTTTCAAAATCAATATTTTTTTCTTTTGAACAAAATTTTGTTTCGAAACAACAATGCACAACAAATTTGAAATGCACAAATTACACTGTAACAAAATTGAATGCTCACTTATCCATATTACAATATATTCTCTTACAAGTTATAGCTATACATCTAGCAATAATTACAAAGTTTCTTTTCTTGGGGAGGTCATTTTTTGTATATTTTAGAAAGCATTTGAGATAAAAAGGTATTTTTTAGTTTGCTATGAAATAATAACACATTTTATTTATATTTTAGAATATTTTAAATACATTTTAAATACATTCTCATATTGAATTATAAACACCATATTTAGATGGAAGTAGATTGTAGATCATTTTGTTTTTCCATAAATTGCAACATTTTTCTTTTGCATGCTACTTGGAATAAAATAGAACTGATCCCTCTAGGTCTTTTTCATCTAAAACAACTTTACATTGGTTATGGCTCTATTGGCTAATATTAGAGTACTTACAAAGAAAAACTCAAACATTTACATAAACAAAGAAAAGATAATAGGTATCAATAGAAAATAGTAGGAACAAGTATGACAATGACATGTAAATTTAAATTGCATGTAGGCAACTTTCAACTAATTTTTCACATGCACATTGATTTATGTGAACTTCGTTGAATGTCCAAAATTGTTAGCACCTAAAAACAATGCACAAATTTTTCCACTTTGCGAAAAAGTTTACAAGTTGGTTAGCAATAGTAACATAGTTGAGTTCAACAAGACTATCAACATAGAATTTTCAAATGAGATGGAATTGAACATCAATGTGCTTGTGTGTGACAATGAAATTTTGGAGTATGAACCAAATGAATGCAACTTTGATTGTCACTTTGGTTGTCGCTAATTGCTTCTAGTAAAGTGACACATCTAAACTATTTCTTTTGTGACTAGACATGCTAAAATGCATTTAGATTGTATGGTGGAATTGACATTACAACCTTGTTTGCAGTTGCCCCAAACTACTAAGCTATGATTCAAAGTAATTAGGAACCCACTTTGGTTTTGAGATTTGCAGTTTTTAATATTTGTTGCATATTTTTGAAATCACAATAAGTAGTAAACATGTTTGATTGATTACATTACAATAAATAAGCTTGGGTTTATTGGAATAATTAACAATAATTTTGATTGTATATGAACTATTTGGTCAAGAGTTGATTTGAAAAAACATTAGGCTATTGACAAATCTCTTAATACAAAAGAGTTGTATCAATGGGCACATCTTCTTCATGACCAAATTGAACATTAAGGTTAATTGGAACAACAACTTGATGAATGCCCATATATTGGTAGTTTGCAAGAATGTGATCAATGTAAAAAAGTCAATGAGATCTATCTTGAATAATGTGAAGTTCCACATATTGATTAATAAGGTGTTCTGTAATTTCAAAATGTTTAGCCATATATTGCATCATTGTGGAAAGTTTATCAACATCAACACAACATATAAGGTTATCATTTATAAAATGAGTTATGGATGATGTAATAGTTCAACAAAGTATTATTTTGATTTGCAAAACCTTGAAACATCTATACAATTCCAACAAAAGGACTAATAGATACCAAAATCTAAGCACGAGCATCATAAATTATCTTGGGAAAGGCATTAAATTAAACCTTCAAATGTATCCACATTTTCCTCCTTCCTCCCTTCCCAGTTCCTAGACCTAAAATGTCATTCATGAATTAGGCACAAAACTTAAGTTGAACTACATTTTATAACAATAATGTTAGATGCTACCAACTCTCTAAATCCCAAATTTGGATGGCATAATCCCAATGCCATCGAAATGGATGACTTTAAAATGTTTCCCTATCAATACCCATGAAATTGTCACTTTAATCCTTCCCTTAAGATGTAGTGGAATCCACTAAAAATCTTCCCATTCTCGTTAGTACCTCACAACATCATGGTCTTTTAGATGCATGTGACTCCCATGATTTCCACACCAACCTTATTCCTCATAGGACTATGAAAAAACCTTATTTTGTCATCCTTTCGTGCTTTACCCATGGGTTTTTATTTATATGTAAGTATGATGATTTTCAAAAGGTTATGTGTAACAAAACAACTATTTTTAGTCATCAAAACCTACCATCATTTAACAAAAACATCGGACACATTTGCTTCACAAAATTTAGTAATTCATCTATTAAAAAATCTACCACCAAAACCAACTTGCACTCCACACCATTCCAACACCATCCATAAATAAGCATTATCCTCTCGAAATCACCAACTTCCAACAACAAACAAGAACAAAGCTTCATCATCCATTGACAAGTTGTGCTAATGATACCATATCATGAAAGTGTATGGCAAAAAGAGGTTGTGTTTTTGAGAAGTGAAAATTTGAAATGGTTTTAACACATGTCATGAAGAATTAAAAGGGATATCAAACAAATCCCCATTTTGTGCTACTATAGATGTATGATTAGTTTTTTGAAGATTAGATCAAAAAAATAATTCTTCATTAAAAAACACTACTTACTGATGATGAATTTATGATGTTCAACATCTTAGAGACAATATGCTTTAGAATCATCACAATAGCTAAGAAAATATTGCTTATGGCTTTTAGAATCAAGCTTGGTATGAAGACCTTTAGGAACATGAAAATAAGCAATGGAACAAAAAATTCAAAGACATTTTATCATTGATGCAATTTTAATTGAAAGTTTGTATGGGGTAACATCTCCATGAACATGATTCTAGAACAATTAAGAACATAAATTGAAATTTGAATGGGTCTAAATTTGTTAAGGTGTATCAAAATTTTGTCACATTGTCACCTTTATTTATATTCTTTTACCTAATACTTGGAACACATAGTGGGTGATATTGATGGAATCTATAATTGTAGTCTAAGATATTGTAAAATATTTGACACTTTTTGATTCATTAATGTTGATGGAGATTGAAATATAAGGAAAAAAAAGATTTACTTAAAGATTAAGTCCTTTTCATTTTGAATGGTACATTTTAAAGGATTTTCACCCAAGCAAATTCAGCCCAAAATTTGAAATCAAAATGAATAGTGTGAAACATAGTACATACACTATCCATTATTGTCTAATTATCATGTTCAATGGCATCATTTTGCTCAAGAGAGTAAGGCACAATTAATTCATGTTTAATACATTTAACAGGAAAAAATGATTGAAATTAATGTTGATGTACTTGTCACCATGATCACTATGGAGAACTCGAGTAACATGACTTGCCTATTTGTAGAAAAGAAGTGATTTGTAAAAGCAAGAAAATATTTGGAACTTGTGTTTGATGTTGTAAATTAATGAAATGAAGAATGATCATTATTGAACAAAAAAATAAAGTCAAGCATCATTTATTGAAGGAGTTGACATAGGGCCACATACATTCATATGAATAAAAACATTAAGTGTATTAGCACAAGGCCTAAAAGGTTGAACATGAAATGATTGGTGATGGACTCTTTTGTCGTGTTTCATTAAATGTATAATGTCATGATGAACATGATCAACAAAATGATGCCAAATTTAATCAATGGTGATGCTAAAAGAAATCATAAAGAAATTGCAAGGTTTTCAAATGATGGAATAACAAGACTAAATACAACTTGATTTATACGACTTGATTTGGTGAAAACCAATAAGAATCATTTTGCTTTGCTTAACACGATGAGCAAGGCAATCAACTTTTGTCACACACAATGTGTAAAACCCTTATCAATCACTTGATTGGTAAAAAGTAGAACTCGTTCTTCAAAGTGCAAGGCTCCCATTGATTGAGTAGACCACAAATATTGCTAACACATACTAGGTGGTTGCTACCAACTTGGTTAGACCATCATTGCTTAGTTGGAATTGGTGCAAAAGTAAAAAAATCGAACATTATGGTGTGTTGTGAGTTCAATGACATTGTTGTCAACATACGAGGTATCATCATTTGGAGAAACAATAGCATGTGTAACATATGTGCGATTGAGAAAAGAATCAACAAGAGAATCAAATCCATTAGGAAAAGGAAGAAACAATTTCATGCGCTTGGTTTGCATCATCCAGCTTCTTGGTGCATTCTCATTCACAATAACCATATTCACCACAACAATTACATTGCTGCATACTCTTCTTAAGATTAGCAATATATTTCAGCATGTTGCTAATGTTGCATAAGAGTAAGAGGAGATTGTGCAGTCTAGGAAGATGAAGATGTAGCCCAACTAATTGGATCATAAACTTTTATGAGGTGCAGCATGACCAGGTCAAGAATAAAAAGCTTTTGTCTTCAACATCAGTAGTAGCATCAGAATTAAGCTTGAGTTGAGCTTCTTCATTGATCAAGTAGACAATGTAGCTGAATTCTGTAAAACATCAGCAACACTCCCACGCAGCATGCACAACATGCTACTTAGGAGGTAAATCAGAAAGAAACTTGGACACAACAATAACCTTCGGTTGCTGGAGAGCAAGGTCTCCAAGCTGCTTCACCATGATCTCAACCTTAGTAATATGTGTTTTGACAATCAAAGAAACTTTGCTGGGAGAACCAAGAAGATTATTTGCATTCTTGGATTCATGAAGATTAACAAGATTTGACGACATAGCAACAACATTATTGCAACTGAGCAATTGTTCCAAATGAGCCGAATCAACCAGCAAATAAAGAAGCACAATAGTCGTGCTCTCTCAAGTTCCTCCAATGCACCCTTGTCAATAGCAGCAGCTTGTGCAGCAATCCTGTCAATACTTTTTGTCGACACAAACTCTTTGTGAAAAACATATTGCACGTGAAATTTCTGGAGTTGGAAATTGGTGTCATCAAACTTTCTGACATGAACATCTTCTTTAGGAAGATCAAAGACAAAAGAATGAATAGAGATTGCAAGAGTACCTATGGTTACAACAAGAGAATAAAACAACTCATCAAAGTTTCAACAACAGAACATGGGCCCATAACCTTTTGGAATGCACAAACTACACATAAAAAAAATGAGTTCTCACTTGTTCTTATTAAAGCAAGCTCTCTTGCAAATTATAGCTATGCATGCAACAACAATTGCAAACTTTCTCCCATCTACAACTCTTTGTTGACTATGGCAAGCTTATTACAATTTCAGATTACTCAAGAAGCAAAACTCAAAACTTTACATAAACAAAGAAAAGCCAACAAACAAATAGGTATCAATAGAAAGAGCAGGAAGGACAGTGACAATGAAGTGCAAGTTTAAACTGTATGCAGGCAGCTGCCTTCAACTGAATGTTCACATGCACACTAATGTATGTGTTTCATTGAATGTGCATAACTGTCAGCACTGAAAACCAATGCACAAATTCAGGCTTCACTTCAAGATCTGCACTTCTCTCTCTCTCTCTCTCTCTCTCTCTCTCGCAATGTTTTTGTAATGTGCAAATTAGGGTTTTACTTCTGCACATTAGACTTGTCATCCTCAACAGGATGGTCAGTTGCAGCAGGAGCAACTGTCCCTTTCACTGCATTTATTACAGCTGTTGTAGCATCTGCAATGCTGCTGCTCACAGGCTTCGTTGCTTGAGCTCCATCCTGTCCCACATCTTCATGGCTGGCTGCTGTTGATTGAGCTCCTTCATCTGTTGTAGGAGTGGACTTCTTCCCCACCAAAGCCTCCTTCACAGATGATGCTGTTTGTGAGACAACGGCAGTGATAGATTGTAGAAGGGTGTTGGGTGGTGGTTGTTGTTCTGGATTTGCTTGAATCTTGTGGCTTGAATCTTGTTGTTGCAATTTGTCTGTGGCAACAGCAGTTCCTTGTCGTAGGGCATCTTGTACTGTTGCAATTCCTTGTTGTAGTGCTCCTTTCCCTTGCTGTACATGACCCTCCACTTCATTGCTGTGTTGCTCGGCTTCTTGGCGTGCTGCACCCCTGAGGTCATGCACGCCCTCGGAGACTTGTTTGTTTGCCAATCCCAGTTGCTGCGCCACTTGACTCCCCGTGTTCTGTGCGGTTTGGTAAGCTTCTCCTAGTTGCTTACGAGCAGAGTTGTATTGCTCCTGACCAGCTGGGGATAGCTCTTGCTTTGCTTCCTCATGCCTGCAGCCCATGTCATGAATCATCGCATCAGCACTTGCCCAAAAACTAGATCACAGTTCTGGTATTTGCAGCAGCTGCCAATTTCCAAGCTGAGAATTGATGAGCAGATGGAGCAGATCAGCGAGGACAGATGAGGCAGCAAAAACCCAAGACTGCCGCCTGAGTACCTGTTCTGTGCCGCACGCTGAGCATTGTCCAAGCTCTGTTTGGCTTCGTCTGCAACCGAGCCCAGCTTTCCTTGTGCTGCAAGCTTCAAATGACCCAGCTTTTCTTCCAAAGGCTGCAAAACTCAAACCCACAGTCGATTGCACATCAAATGCAAATTCTGTGCAAAACCTGGTAGGGTTTAGGGTTTATCTGCACATACAAGAGTAAAGCAAAATTGAACCAAGACAGACGCAGAATTTGCAACAAACCCAATAACCAAATGTAGTGAAGAATCAATTTTCTGAAGACTTGTTAATCACCTGCTGAACAGGCTCTGGCGCTTTCTGGTTGCTGGACTGCTGCTGGACGTCTGACCCGGAGTGAACATTATTGCTAGCCATAATCTCCTTTCAATCTAGCAGCTAGTGTCAACTTTGTAAGCTTGCTTGATCACTTTTCTGCAAAGACAGTAATAACCATGAATCAAATGTAAGCTGATCCCAGATACTGATCAAGTGGACACCAAACAAAAATCTAGCTGATGAACCTGATCAAGAAAACTTCCTGCATAGTAGTAAGGACATCTTTCCAGTAGGCTGCTCTGATCCTGGATTCTGCGATCACAGCAGGTTTCGATTCATGTTTTTTCAGCTAGCTGTGATCACAATCCTCTCATAGCTCTACTGGTCAAGCACTGACCAGTTGCAGGAGCAATGAGTCAAACTGCAACTCATCATAAAATGGCATTTGTCCTGTATTGGTGTGCTGTGATCACGGCAGCCTAATGGAAAGAATCCTAATAATCCTCGAAGCACACGAAACCAACCCAACAAAAACTGTAGCCTGTAAAAACTAAAAACCCATTTCTCAAGCAGGCCGTCAGATCCCAAAAAGAAACAAGCAAATCCCCAAAAATTATGCAATAGAGATCAAACCCAAAAAGCCTCAAACTTCTAGTCTGCAAACCAATCTCACAAAATTCTGTATGACACAGAAGTATGAGATCCAGCAACAACATAAGACTAACCCACAGCTCCCTAATGATCCACACAACTGAAGCAAGAAAGAGATCGTAATTAGCATAGCTTAATAATCGACTAATTTCAGTAGAGCTCCGTAATTATCCAAAGCTCAAGGTCATAATTCTTCTTAACTAGACCTTGGGCCTGTGATTAAATATCACGTTGCTCGCTCTCAAATCCACAATCTGCGCTCCCTTCTTAATCCCAGAAACTCCTTATTGATCAACAAAACTTTTTTGTTGCTGCAAATGTCAAAATCTCGACAAGCTCTTGAACGTTTCTAAGTGTGTACTTATTGGTTGGTGCTTTCGCCATGGAAGCCCCCTACTTCTGAAACGCATGGAGAAAACCGACACGTGGAGGCATCCAATCTCCATGTGACACGTGGGGATAACAGGGGTGTCAATGACTTGGCCTCTTCCATGGAAAATTGTTTGCATCAAACACTTTACACGTGGCGTACACCCATTGGATTGGGACCCGGACGTGGCGGCAACAGATTGGTATGTCTAGGGTACTTACACAGACGTGGCGAAAAACTGTAGGTTGAGGATAATACACGTGGCAGTAACATCGACGTCCGACTGACGACGACGACGATGACGACGACGATAGTTTAAAACTAGGGTTCAAAATTCAAACGTCATCCTCCCGCACGCCAAACTACGCCATCTCGCGCCATCCGAGGTGCCCATACATAAATCAACGCCATCATCCCTCGCCTCTCTGACTCCATTGTCGTCGCTTCGATTTCCCGTCTTACGCTTCGATTTTTTGTCCCCTTTCTTGAATTTCATTTTGGAACGATCTGAGATTGCCTAACGTTTTTGGCGAATTTTTTTTCTCCGCGATCTCCGCATTTTTTGGTGATTTTCATCAAAACCGATCTGAGATTGTCTGATCCTGCCGTGCCGTGCGTTGTCCTGTCCTGCACATTTTCTTACCCCTCTGTGTGTGTGTGTGTGTGTGTGTGTGTGTGTGTGTTTTGAGAGCAGAACGGTGTTTGCGCTCGATCTGCGAGCATGGATAGCGTGGATTCACAGAGCTTGTCAGTTGGTGACTCCAGTTATAGTCACGGAACTACGACGTTCTTGTTTCATGATTAGATGCACTTCCTGATCGTGCTTATTTTTTTACGATAGCTTTCTCAGTGCATTCGCTGATGAATCAAGCTATCTAGAACGATTAGCCACTCCCTGATCAGGCTTACCTTTTACGCTATTTTCTCAGTACATTCGCTGATGAATCGATCGATCTTGGACGATTAGCGCTTCCGGATCATGTTTATTTTTTACGCTATTTCCTCAGTACATTCTGTGAAGAAGTCAATGAATCTTGGATGATTAACGCTTCCTGATCATGCTTTTTCTTGCGCGATTTTCTCAGTAAATTCGCTGATGAATCAATGGACCTCCGAGGGCCGGTGTTGTTTCTTTCGTGTGCGATGTATTGTTATGTGTTCGAGTACTGGCCCCATTTAGGTACGCCTGTGGTGGTCAAGATCATCAGCTAATTTTGTTTGTGTTCGATTTGGACTCTGGTTTTGTGATCTGTTTTCCTTTTGCTTTGTTTGGCGGTGCGCAACAAGCAATACAGCAATAGGCAGAAACTGTTAGCAAGGAAAATGCTGCTAGTGATGATATGTCTTCGAATGCTGTTACCACTGCTGATGCTGCTTACGATGCCGTCAATTCAAAGGCTGCTGATGCTACCGCTGTTGCGGAAGAGTAGACGCAGCGTGCTGGAGAAGCTGCCGGTGAGAAGTATTTTACAGCGAAAGGAAGCGCTGGAAAGGTTTTGATTCTTGCAAGAACTCACATGCTTCCTGTGGCAATATTCGAGTTACAAAATCTCTTTTCCAATGCTACGACGATACCAGCATCTCCCTCGTTCTTTTGCAACTCCTGTGGTTGGAACTTAATGTTTGATGTCAGACGATAGTGCTCAAAGCTGTGCTACATTTGTGCTTGACGACAGGCAGCGAGCGATGTGATAAGATTTGTTCAGCAGGAAGCTGGTGAGGCGCAAGAGACATCATCGAAGCTCGTTTGCCAGTCTGGTGGCAACAACGCAGCTAATGCGACGCAGCAAGTGAAGGACTATTTGCAGTCGATGGCCGATGTCGTGTCTGCAACCGCTACGTCGCTCCAAAACTCTGTCGTAGGCAACGTAACGGCTGCCAAGGACACGACGGATTCCGCGTTGGAGCAGACCACCGATATCGGGAACCAGAAATTTGGCGATGCGCAGGAGGCCATGGAGAACGTGTCCTTGAGTGCACAAGAGAAATCGAACATGAGCTTGCAGCAATCAGGAGGCTACTTGCAAGCCGTTGGCGACTCCGTGTCCAGCACTGTGACCTCTACAGTGCAAACTGCAAAAGAGATCGGGATCAATGTTGGCAACCAAATTGTGCAGACTGCGATCGCTGTGAAGGATGCTGTGATTGCAACGACGAACCAAGCAGCAGATGTGACCGTAAGCGCCGGGAACGCCGTCGCTGACAAGCTTGCCGCTGCCAAGAACACGACAGTAAAGACAGCATCGGATGCGTGTTCTGCTACCGCACAGAAACTGCAAGAGACTTCAAACCTTGCTGCTGAGAAAGCTGCAGCCGCGAAGGACACGACGGTGAGAGCCGCGTCAGATAGCTATGACTTTGCTGCTAACAAAGCCGCAGCCGCTCACGACATGGCCATCAAGCACGGGCAAACAGTTTGCGCACCTGCAGCAGAGCAGGTCGGTAAAGCTTGCGACTATGCTGTAGGAATAGGCAACATAGCAGCAGAGAAGACTGCTACCACTAGAGACGACATAGTACAGTATGCGGCGCAAGCAAAGGAAACCTTGGGGAAAGTGGCGAACGATGCTGCTTCCACTCTCCAGCAGCAAAGTGCAGATCTCAGTGCACAGTCTCAACAATCCGCACAACAAAACTGAGGAAAGGAAAAGAGGTACTTGCAATCTCTGGGACAGATGCCAGCAAGCTGTGCTGCACATAACCCTATGTAAATTATTTGGAGTATTGCAGAAGAAGAGGAATTGAAGCTCCAACTCCATTTTGAACTCCCATCTCATCAGTATCTTGGAAGCTGAATGTGAGGACCAAGAATGTAGCAAGGCTAAAGAAAAAAACTTTGCAACTTTTGGATGCAAAGTCCCCTTTCTAGAGTGCATACTCTTTTGATCAACAGGACTGGTCCATGCCTGCAGTGGATTTTTGGGTAGTTATCGATGTCTTCTAACTATAGCAGCAAATTTGGGTTTTCGGGTAGCTATTAATCTCTTCCAACTATTGCAGCAAAATTTTATTTCAAAAAAAACACATTTTGAATACAATTATGTGGTAGCAGCTTAAATGAAACTTGGTGTTTGAGAAGAATCACATCTTTAGGCTAAATAGGTATGCATACAAAATAAGATTTAAAAACTGCAAGTGAGTAACCTAACGCTGCTGTCTGTGTTCAGCAGAAGAAGAAGCGGATGTCTCCTCTTCTGTTGGAATGCATTTTATCTCTCTGGAAGAAGAGCTTGATGAATTGGTAACAAACATTTTGAATTTTTCCATGCAACAAGAGTGATGATGAATGTGGCAGCAAGAGAAAGGAAGGAATCAATGCCCTCGGAAACAAACTGCGATCAGCGCGGTGCACTCACTACTATAAAAAGTTCTCCTCCGTGAAGACCTAGTTTTCTAGCTGATTTTGGGTTGAGCCTGAAACCATAAACCCTAAAACACGGGACGCTGCTGCAGCTGATGCGATCCGAGGCCGGCATTTGCGTGTTTTTTTTAAAAAAATTTGGGTTTTTGCGGGAATTTGTGATTTTGGCTGGCGAAATTTTTCCGGATTTGTTTGGCAAGTGAATGCAGGTTTTTGGAATGCTGAGGTTGTTGCACTTGAAGAACAAAGTAGCGACGATGGCCACGCATGTTATCCCTGGATCCGCTCCTCTCGACGCCGTGCGCCAGCAGAAGAAAGCACTCCGGACATTGGTCCGTCGCCAATTGCGTGCTCTTCCCCCCCTTGCCAAGCAACAAGAAGGTATGGATGGGTCTCGTCCTTTACAAAATCTCTCGTGTCCTTCGCTCTTGGTACCCATGAATCCTAAGCTCTCTACTCACGGCTGGCTGTCTGAGAATGGTCTTCTTGGTGGTGCGGGAAATGGGTAAATGCAGATGAAGCAATCCAGAAGCATGTGCTGGCGACAGATTGGTTTAGAAATAGCCAAAGAGTCTGTGCATATGTGAGCTGTGCAAGTCTGCGGGAGGTTGAAACCTCCAAGATCATGGCCTATTTGTTGCAACGACAACATGAGTTTCCAGGTATGAGTGAGAGAGATATCATGTTCCTTAAATGTATGCATGTCTGTTGTTCTGCTGAGAGTTGCAGATTATTCTTTGGAGAGAGGTGATTTGTAGAGATTTGTAGAGATTTGTAGGTTTAGGGTTTGTTCTTTGGAGAGTTGCAGCTTGTTCTGTGGAGCTTTCTTTAATGAATTGCATGGAACAACAGAACTATGTTGTCATCTGTTTCTGTATCCCGATATCATCATCAACCCCACAGCAGCATCCATTGACCATAGGCATACGCTGATGATGACAGTCCTGTTGCTGCTGAAGGTGTAAAGCTTGGCTAACATGAGTACCTGCCTATTTGGTTAACAGAGAAGAAAGTATATGTGCCACGCATTGAGGATAAAGAGAGCCACATGTGCATGCTGCACATAACCAATATTGATGAAGACTTGGTGGCCAACTCCATGAATATCCTGGAACCCACACCATTGATGCCTTTGGGCAATCCTCGAGCTAACAGTAAGGTTTCATTTCATTTTGCCTTCAATCTGATTCCACTGGGTTTGATCAGTTGCTGCTGCATCAGTCTCATGCACAGCTCCAGTGAAGAAGTTGGGTGTTCCAGTGTGTTATCTTTCACCATTCTTGTTCAATAATTTCCTAGTTGAACTTGGTGATTCCAGCCAGGTGAACTTGTCTGCAAAGTGTATGTGGCACTATCACTGTATGTGTCTCTTGAGTGCTAGCCAACATCATGACTGAGTCTATCCTGTTGCTTCCAGAATTGTGACAGAATCTCAGGATGTAGGTTTTGTACCATGGTTTTGCCCAGATTTTTGGCAGATTATTATATACTATTTCCCTACACTACACCCATCATTAGGAGCTGATGAAGTCATTGGGAAGTCATGGGCAGCTTGTCACTGCTATTCATGATGAATTGATGGTCTGATAAACATAAGGGTTTTGGGTGGGGTTGGGATCCTAAAAGTGATGGAGAGTAATGAGCCTGTGGACTTGTTTTTACTGCCAGGTACATCTGCTTCCACAAACCATCTCTCATATTTACAACTCCCTACCAAAAATTCTTGCACCAATTTTAGCTTTTTTGTGTGAGGTGTATGACAATGCAAGGCCCAGGGGATGGTCAAGGGGCTTCTTGAAAAGGACAATGCTACAAGCTTGTTAGGATGATCTATGCCTGTGCATTTTGGAGCAGGATTGGCATTTGATAAAAAAGGTGGGCGCCTTGGTCGAGGTGGAGGGTGAGTGTTAAAGAACCAAGCAGATAATTCTTTCTACTATCTGAGAAGGAAGATTTGGAGGCCCTTTTTGCCACATTGCTGGCAGAAAGTAAATTCTATTGTGCTTTCTTAGGTCTGTATGTTGTACATTTTCAGGATCAGGCTGTGTACTGCAGGCTCCTCATAAAGACCTTCTAATCAGGACTGAAGTTCCAGGTTGCAGTTAGATCCTGAAGTTTGGTCTGAACCTCTCTGTGTTCAAATCTGTTTTCTGTGGCAGGTACTATGATTTATTTCTTCAAAACTACCTGCTTCTTGCCAAAGACAAAGGATGGAAACAACCACTGCTAGGTGAGATTTCTATCCTCTTTGCTGCTGCCCTTGAGCATTTTGTTTAGTGTACAGCTACCCTAAACTCTAAGCCCTCCTTAGTGTGCACTTTGTGCCATATGTTATTTGAAGCACAAGCAGGGAAGGTTGTACAGTACCAGGAGTAAGCTCTCTTAAATTAAATAGCATGCACTTGCTAACCAGGGGTGGTGGTATGCAGTTGCATTGGCATACAGTGTGCAGATACAAGAGGACTTGGTGCCAATGACTTCTACAGATGTCAATATTGATGCTCTGGTGTCTTGTGATGGGATCCATCCCTTCAGCAGTCAGATGAGTAATACTTCTTCGAGCTAAGCTTGATCTCACCGCACCATTCTGGTTCAAGACACGCTACACCAACACACATAACAGTCCCTTTCTACTACCACATCAGAGTCCACAGACAAAAACTAGCTTGCTGTCTGTCCACCTTATTGTGTTCAGGGTTTAGGGTTCCACCTTCTTGCATTGGCCCTTACATCTGGATACATATTGATCATAGTCAGTCAATAGAGTCTCCTGACCTACACTTCATTTTTTATGCTTGGTTCATCAGGAATGATATCCTGTTCACACGAGTGAATTTTACCAGAAGGATTTGAATTTGTCCTGCCTTCATAGTTAGATGAGTTCTGCATGTATTGCAGACTCTGACAGGACACCAAATTGTTGGCAATTCATACTTCACAGGGAAAAGCTTTTGCCTCACCCAATGAGTAGCCAACTGCAAGACATGGGTCCCTTTCAAAAATCAAAACCTTGCTTCTGTGGTGCCAGAGGACATTTGAAAGTGGCATACTTTTCTAATCCCTCACTTTGCCTCCCAAACCAGATCTCATGGTGTACTCAAATAGGCAACTGATTGTCAACTGAACTGGCAATTCATGAGAACAATTGTGACACTTGGTTTAAACCAACACATGAAGGTTGAGTGCAAACAGCAATGGAGCCTTGGGTTGGACTTTCAGAGAAGAATTTGTACAAGAACATACGATGTGGGTATGCCAATCTTGAATTCTGGCAGATACTTTTTCTTTGTAAGCTCTCTCTAACTTTCAAAGTCTCTCACTTCTGTTCTGTGAAGTATACTGTTGACATTGTATTTTCATCACACGTGTTACAATGAGAGAACGCTCTTGACAAGGGCTTTCTGCAATGATAGATTTATATAATATCAGCACTTGAATATATATTGCGACATTTGTGGAGTTTGCCAATGCTTTTAAATTTGAGGTTTTCTTAGAATCTGCAACATAAAATCATCAAAGCACATTTGATGATGGTTTCCAGTGATATCATCATATTCTCCTGTTTACCATCAATCAGAATTTTTTTAATACCGACTTTTATCAGACTCTAAGCGCCTCTCCAGCAGTGCTCAGTATGTGACTTTGCAAAAATATTTTTTACATCCAGCTCTGGACCAATTAAACTATCTAGCCGATCAACACCCAAGTCTTAGGCTTTGCTTTGTCTTTTACCAGTGTCAGCAAACTGTGCAAAAATGCTGGGCCAAAACCATTTTGCTGAGCCAAACCAGCATGTTCATCCAATTTTAATTTGCAGGGTCACATACTGAGCACCAGTGGAGTTTCTCTAAAGCAAATATTGGTTTGTCATTGACAAGCCTTCAGCTTTCCTTAACAAAGTCGCAATGCAATTTCATAGAGTGCAAAACAAAAGGTAAGTAGGGTACCTGAGGGATCCCGATTGACAGAGGCAATTCTGTTTATGGAGGGGATAGAAAGTTGGAGCAGAAAGGTTAGTCTGGAGGAGGAGCCCAGCAATGTTCCAAGAAAGGGAATCCGCTTTTGTGCATGCTTATCAAAAGCTCACCCACTGCCACTAACTCCAGGGTTGTGATGAGCATGGTAGCGTACAAAGGAAGGAAAAGGTTCAAACATAAAGAATGTTTGACAAGGGCAAACTCTGAATGTTTTGTGTGTCTCAAATGAAGGCATGGACATAGTACATCTTGTTCAATGGACAGAATGGCAATTCTTGAAGGTGTTGGGCTTTCTAGTGGGAAATTGAACAATTGGCAGATGGCAACCACTACTCCGGGAAAAACTCCAAGCGATCTTTGTAGTCAAAAGTGGGAGGTGGCTCTGGCCCAAATGTATCCCAAGGAGACTCTATAAAGAACAGGCGTCGCTGCCTGTTTCTTAAAATGGGTACCTGTAGTCCACCCCAAAAAAGCCATACATTGAGTCTTGCAGCAGTGATCCTTGAGACTTTGCCTTTGACATACTCAAAAATCCAGACTAAGCCATTTTCAGCAGTAATCAAAAAAGCTCATTTCTGCCTTTCCATTTTGTAAAACCAATATCCAATTATCATGTTCCCTGAAGAATGAATCAACAACAGGAGGTATGTATACTACTATTGCATACCACCAATAGAGAAAACATCTCTCCAAAGAAACGAAACCACTTGAAAACACCCAATACTGCAAAATCCAACGAGTATTTTACTTGCAGAGCCCTACTAGCAAGCCAGAGACAGCCACGAACCTGTTGCCAAGTGAGGGACATTCGAAGCTGCTCCAGTCTGTTTCGATTTCTGCCGCCATCTTGATAGTTTATTGTGCGGGATGCAGCTCTTATATTCACAGTTGCATCCACAGATGGTGCACTAAACAGGAATTCAACATCATCTCTTTCCCCATTTTCTGTGGTGAACACAGCATGAATATACCTGTGCATGGTTTTTGTAACATGAGTAGGTATACAAACTGTTCTTCTTTACACATATACCACAGGGACAAACAAACAACCACCACTGCCACTTCAGAGAAACAACCACTGTTGTTGCTTCAGACAAAAAACCCACTGTCACTTCCCTTTTCTATATAACAATTGCACACAAGAAGTAGAGCTGGGCTCATGAGTTGGGTAGTACATTGGGATTTGCATTGGTTTGTTGGACAAGACAACCTAATGATTGATAGTAGCTAAGCACCTCAACTGCGCTTTGGATGTTTAGGGTTTAGAGGGAGGTTTTGGGTTCCTCAAATACCTCTCACTTTGTTCTGTGATGGATGCACCAGACTGTGTTAACACTGAGTTAAGCTCCTCCATAGCAACCTCCAGTTTACCAGGAAATTCCCAAGGTGCAACAAAAAACATGGGCCTGCAGACCAAAATCTTTCACATAGATGCATGTTAGAGAAAAAGCAAGAAAAACATATGAGAGAGATGTGGATTTGATGCTTTTGTAGAAAATCCTGAACGTTTGAGCTTATCAGGATTCTTGGGGGATGAGGTAGGGTGAGGTGATGATGATCATCACCTGTCATCAAAAGAAGATACACAATTCCTTGTAGCATTGCAGGAGCCCAGAGTGTCATCCACAACACCAATGCATGTGGCACAAGTGCCTTTGTCAGGGACAATCTCTTCCTGCACTGGTTCCCATGGAAAAAATCTCTGCACACTGAGAATGGGTGCAGCAGCAATTGCACTCTCAGCACTAATACCATCTGCCACCAGGAGACCTAACCCTAATATAATGGACGCAGCAATTCTGCAAGCAACCCACAAGCTGTTTTGCACCCATGTGATGTCCATCACCCTTGTTTCACCTGTCGGTGCAATTGGGTGCCACTCATTTCCTTTGTGCCAAACAAAAAAGAATTCTCTCTTTCTCTGCAACAACAACAGGTTCCTTTCATCATCACAAACTAATTCTCTCTTTCTTTGCAACAACAGCTGGTTCGTTGCATCATCACAAACTAATTCTCTCTTTCTTTGCAACAACAGCTTCTTTGCACCACAACTTCTAGATGACACCAGAGATCTGAGTTTAGCACAAATCTCCACTGAAGCTCCAAAATGGGTATTGCATATGTGATTCAAACTGCAACTTCTGCAACTCATCATCATCATCATCATCATCATACTGAACTGCCAAAAAACTCTTCCAAAACAGAGCTTTTGATTGGAATCATGAAATCACAGAGAGAAAAAAAAACACACCAGTTGTGTGGGGTACCTACAAGAGTTTTGTGGGTCTGCTAGGATCCCAACAATTGTAACTCTGGGTGGGTATTGTTGCTGCTTCCTTTGCCTCTTGTTCTTCATTTATATCTCATGTGTATGCTTTATCCCACCACCACCACAAACACCAATTTCTTCAATATCATAAAATTGGAATAAATTCAAACAAAAGTTTTGGAAAATATTATTGAGGATATTGCCCCCATGGAAATTTAATTAAATTTAATTTCTTTTTGTGATATGCACTAATTTTTCAACCTTAACACTAATATGAAATTTTACTTAAAAGTCCTACAAAACCAAACCAGCTTGATGTGTTTGTGAAGATGTGACTCTTTGCACTTAATTTCAATGGAGATATTTGCTTGGATTGTAAAAACACTTGACACCCCCTTTTATGATATAATCTTGTTGGATCAATTAAGAGGTTTAGATATTAGGGTTGAAAGGTTTTGTGTGAGCATTTGGATTACAATATAACAATGACTACTTTTGGAAAGGTAAAATTATGAGGCAATTATGGGTATTTTTTGTATTTTCATTCCACTAATACGATCATATTCAATGATTGATTGTGTATGAGAAAAAAGGTTCAAAGATTCCACAATGGTTTATTACCCCCCTTTTACATGTCTTTTTTGGCATTTGAAGTTGTGAATGGTCCAACTTTTTGCACATAATTTCATGAGATGTTTGTTAAAAGGAGCTATGCATTGTATCAATATTGCACAAGAATTATTTTTGGCTACATTCTTTCACAATGGAACCAAAAAAACCTTGTGAGAACCATTCGAATGGTTCACTTTAGGAAGATTGCATTTTCAGTAAATTGTGTATCAATTATGTTGAATGGAAAAAAAAAAGTGTAAATACCATCATATAGTGATAAGAATTTATCATCTTTATAATGAGAAGAATGATTATATCCATTTCAAAAATCCAATATTGGTTATATTTGGAGCCCAAAGACTTCTTGATGTAGTGTATAAATAGACATTAAAAATACATGCATTGCATATTATGGAACTATAGTATTGCATGGTTTCGTACTTTGTAGAAAATTGTGAATCATGTGAACTAATTTGGTGGGTTTAAAGTTTCATTTGAATTTGTAGAATCTATTGTTCATGTATTGGGAAAACTCCAAAAAACACAAATTTTTGACATTCATAATTCAATCATAATTCCCATTACCTATGGGTAAATCATTTATATGCAAATTGGGGGAAATCAATAGGTCATTTATGGATTCTTAAACAAAAAAAAAAATTAGATTCCGCAAAGAAATTAGATATGAATGTTGAGTAACTGATTTAATCATGCTTCTATATTTATTTTATTTTTTGGGTTGTCACTTGCCTTTTTGTATCACAAGGTTCCATATCATTATGAAATGTAAAAAACAATTCATATGACTAATTTTTTTAATGAATTTTTTTGATAAATATACAAATAATTAGCTTTAATTTTTAAAAATTGTATCAAAATGAAATTCTTAAAAAATTAATTTCAAAGATTATGCAAGAATTGATTAAAATAAAACATGTCAATTTTAAAATAAATGAAGATTTTAGTATAAATTTCGTTTTTGAGATATATTTTTTAAATTTTAATTTGATGTTATTATAAAAACTTCAATAAGGCTTTGATGAAGATTCAATAACAAAAATCATAATGAAATTAAATTTTAATTGATTATTATTTCTGTATTTTGTTGGTTTTTTAATGTTGTAAAAAATTATTATTGCCCTAAGATAGTAGACATGCATGTATAATTTTAGGTTTTACCAAGCATGTATGGGACAAACACAACTAGTTTCTATTTTAGAAAGAAGAAGAAAAAATGATGATGATGATGGTGATGAAAGATGATGATGATGGAAGAATGATGAGAATGCATGCAATTTGAAGGGGTCATACCCAATGCTACATAGAGTAGGACCCATAGGATCACTGGGTGCATGCCTAAGAAACTGGAGACCCCAATTTCCTGGCAAAACAAAAAGCCGGTGTAAAAGTAGCCAAACCCCACACTTCTCCGGGTGTGCCCCTCAAACTGCATTCTTGCCATAAGAAAGAACGATGGATGATGGGTGATGAAGGAAGAAGGATGATGATGGTAATGAAGGAATGATCGATGATGTTGATGAAGGAAGAATAATGGTGATGGCCATGAAGGAATGATGGATGATGATGATGGTAATGAAGGAATGATCAATGATGTTGATGAAGGAAGAATAATGGTGATGGTGATGAAGGAATGATGGATAATGGTTATGAAGGAAGAATGATGATGATGATGATGAAGGACGAAGGATGGTGATGGTCATGAAGGAATGATCGATGATGGTGATGAAGGAAGAAGGATGGCGATGGTCATGAAGGAATCATCGATGATGGTGATGAAGGAAGAAGGATGGCGATGGTGATGAAGGAATGATCGATGATGGTGATGAAGGAAGAAGAATGGCGATGGTCATGAAGGAATGATCGATGATGTTGATGAAGGAAGAATAATGGTGATGGTGATGAAGGAAGAAGAAGAAGAAGAAGAAGCGTGATAGAAGATCAATCCATGTGGGGTGGAGTGCAATTGATTTTTTCTCTTGTGTGCAAACTATGCTTCAACACGTGTCTGAATATATGGACTTTTCAATTTTGGGTGGGTTTTGCAAGTCATAAATGATGTAAACCTGCTCAACTTTAATGGGTATGAAGATTTCTTCACCTATTTGCAGCAGCTTGCACTTGCATGATTACATTGATCTTTGCCTAGATAGAAAAAAAAGGAAACTAAAACTGCTGCCCTGGGGTTTCTTTTTCTCTCTCTCCCTCTCTCTCTCTTTTTTTTTTCGCTTTTGTTCACTTTCGCTCATTCCGATTGCATCTCCAGTCCGTGATTGTTAAGTCTTTGGTATACCTATGCAGGTTTGGAGTGTTTTCAGGCTCACCCACCAAAGAGATAATCAAGTTTTTTCTTTTGTGTTTGTTTGTTTGTTGCTATTTTGGTAAAGATTTGTTGGGTTTTTGCTAGGTGTTCTGGTGTTTTTTTTTTTTCCCATTGGGTAAAGATTCCTGGTTTTTGCTTGAAGCCATCAGATCCATTCTTCTTCAATCTCCTTTTGTTTCAGGCTTTTGTTGTTGTTGTTATTGTTGTTGATTCTGTGAGGGAATTTTATTTTGGTGTGTTTTTGCTTCTCTACTTCCTTGTTGAATTGCTCTCTTCTTTGTTCTACTTCCACTGGGATTTCCAGGGGGTCTAGGACTGTGAGAATTTGGTTGTGGATTTTTCCAATTGTTCTCTTTCTTTTTTAGGTCACCATCTGGGGTGTGCTGATCCAGGCTGCAATTAATTTTTGTTCAGATTTTTTTGGTTTTTTTCTGTGAGAGTTTTTGTTCTCCATCATCATCACTTTGGGTTCCTGTTGTTTTTGCATGAATTGAGAGGAAAAGGGAAAAGATGCATGGTGGAGGCGGAAGTTATGGAGACTGGGGGAGCAATTACATGCCCCCAGCAATGCAGCAGCAACAGCCATTTCCTGACTATTCCAATTTGTATACACCTGGTGCACCTCCATATGCTTCTCCTCCTCCCCCTCCTGCACCCATGCTGCCCATGACTCACACACCTCCAGTTGCAAGTCCTTATGATTTCCCACTTAGTTCATATGCTCCTCCTCCTCCTGCTGCTCAAGAGCAGCAGCACATAGCAGACCCTAATGCAGAGCCTTTGTTCAACCCTAATTCTTCGTATTACGCACCTGCGGTGCCATCTTACAATTATGACAATGGTGGCATCATGATGCAAGGAAGTCCTGGTTATGGTGCTGCTGCTCCACCTTTTGTCAGTTACGAGCAACAACAAGCTGGATCCCCAGCTGCTTATGCACAACAAGGTGGCCTGGGGATCGCTCCTGCTTATATGCCAGAGGGCTCCTTGGGAAGCTTACGAATGGGAGGAGCTGCTGCATATGATTCTGCACAAGGATTTGGTGCCGGGAGTCAGCAGGGAATGGGTGAAGTGTACGCATATGATGGGGGACAACAAGCACCACAGCAAGGGTTTGAGTCATCTCATGGTGCACCACCTTTGTCGTCCTCTTGGAATTCGGGTAGATCAGATGCTGCTGGGAGCTTTGGCTCTTTCAACAATCCTTCTTCAGGTGGATCAAAAGTGACTCGGGCAACACCCAAACAGGATACATATGACATGGGTGGAGGCGTACAGAAGTATCGTGTGAAGATGTTGCCAGATTCAATGGATGTTATCTGCCAGGTTAGTTAGTTTGTGGAACCAGCACCACAATGGTTGTCATTGTTATACTTTGCTGCTCAGAAGGACGTTGTTGATTTTTTTGCAGCAACATCTGCTGCACATCATGATGCTTGTCACATCGGCGTTTCTGTAATTTACTGAAAATACATACACACTCTGAAAATTGCTGCCTGAAGTTGCCTCTTGACCTATTAGGGTTTTTCAATGAAACACCCAATTGAGTTCTTTGCTGGGTTTTGCTTCCAATCTCCTGTACAACAACAAAGAGGTGGGTGTGTAACATTAGTACTGCTCATAAACTCAGGAGTTCCTAATCCATCTCTTGCCCATTCTTCTGGGGCCATTCCTTTCACCCTTTTTCTTCTGTGGTGGAATTGTTTGCAGATAGGCCTGGATGGAGTCAGGATGTTGGACCCCAGCACTAGTAGAACACTGCGCATTTATCCTTTGGAAACCATTGCACGATGGGAGGTGAGCATTCTTTCCTAACTGTCTTACTTCATTTGTAGTTCTCTTCCACCTTTGATCTGAAATGAGATGAGCCTTCTGTTCCTTGATGAGCAATTCTTTCATCTGAGGGAATGAGTGACTACCCAGGTCAAGATCACATATTGCCTTGATCCAAGAATGCATGGTCAGTTTGTTGTGGCAGATTTGTCTAATTAGGACTGTTTTTTGGGAGAAAGCAGGTAACTGAGCCTTCAGTGTTCACATTTTGGGCCAAGAGTGCAGTGGACATTGAGCAGCGCACCATCCGCCTTAAGTCCAGCACATACACGACCAATGCAATTCTTGATACTATTACTGCAGCTTGTGTTCAGGTCTGGCCCCTTTTTTCAGTGCTGCATAGCTTTTGATTGGCTTAGCGGATTCCATTTGTGCTAGTCTTTCCAGATCAAGTCCCCACCACCACAACTGGCTTTTATGGGCTTGTATAGTAATATTTAATGATGGATGTGGTGGTGGCACTGTTGTTGGAGGCAGCTGTCGGAGATGGTCGGAAAAGATGGACCTGGCAAAGCCTCAACATCAACAAGCACAGTAGTGACAAGTGCAGGTGTACAGCAACAGAAGGGCTCTATTGTGGACTGGGTCTCCATTCGAGGTCGAGCTGTTACTCAGGAGGAGAAGCAGCACTGGGTAAGTCTCCTAATCTTGAAGGTTAAGTTTTCTGCTTCTTCAGCTTTGCTACTCATTTGTGTTCGTGGGGATTGACCTTGTCAACATGTTTTTTGTGTCCCTCTCTTACTGGAGTTTGTTTTTTCCATTTGCATGTCTGTGACAATGCTGTTACGTGTGGCCTGAAAATAAAGTCTGACGAGTGTAACCAACCCTTGCTGAATGCTGATGATGTCCCTGCAACCCATGCTTGTTGTCATTGCAATTGCACAGGTACCAGATGAAGCAGCAACCAATTGCCGCAATTGCAATGCAGTTTTTTCTGCCTTCTTTAATCGCCGGGTATGTGTCTGAGTCCTTTCTTTCGTTCAGAATATTATCATATGCTGCAGAGTGCTGCCGCCAGATGAAGCCTCATCATCCATGCAATCCACTCAACCTTGACATGTCCTTCCTTCGGGATTCCTGCAATGTATTTCTGTGTTTGGTGCAAAAAATAGGAGTGAGTGAGAGACAAAAGCTAGTCATTTTCTGAAAGTTTTATATATGGGTGTATGTATGTATGTATGTCTGCAGCACCATTGCAGGAATTGTGGTGATGTATTTTGTGACAGCTGCACACGAGGAAGAACCACGCTTACAGCTGAGCCAGATGCTGAAGTGGTCCGGGTCTGTGATCGCTGCCTGGTAGGTATTCATACTTGGAACCATGGATTTGTTTGCTGTGGTGGTGGTGGAACCATGGATTTGTTTGCTGTGGTGCTGGTGTGCATCCCTTGATTGATTGAAAATCCTAGTCCATTTGTATGGAACTCTTCTGACTTTCTGGATGATTCCTGCAGGCAGAGGTAACACAAAGGCTAACAAAGGCAAAGGACATGAGCAACAAGGTGCCTGTTCTACGTACCCATGAAGATCTGGCCAAGACTCTCCAGGCAAGAAATTTCTTGTACCCTTTTCAACTTGGGTTGATGAAGATGCCACCTTTGGGGTGTTTTGCATTGGAATGCTCAAGAATCCTTAGGAGATCAAACCAGGCAGTTGATGTGAAAATAAGCTAGTTGGGTCTCTGCAGTTCATGTGAAATGAATGATGGTAGTAAACACTGCTTGACGATTGTCAATGTGAATTTTGTGTAAATTGGAAATCAGGAGGAGCTGGAACGGAACGCAGGAAGAAAGGCTGAAAGGAGCAGCAGCAGCCAAGACAGCAACCTGAAGGGTACAGCTGCAACATCATCTGGCACCTCTGTTCTAAACTGTAGCAAATGTGGAAGCATTTCATTGGTCACAGGGAGCGTCTCTCGCTGTCCTTCATGTGGTGCTGATACAAACCAGAATCTGGGGCCCCAGTCTTGGTCAAATTCATCTGCCCCAACACAGGGATCCAACACAAAGATGCGGGAGGTGGCTTGTCCAACTTGCACTGTCCACCTGCAGGTTTTCCTTACCCTAAACCCTAATCCTAATTCCTAATCCCTAAATGTGGGCCTAAGGTTTACCTTCTATAATCAGGCTTGTCAGATGGACAATGTGCCGATATAAGAATTTTCCAGTTGCAGTAGGTGAGCCTATTCACAACAGGGTTTGCACTTTTGTCTTCAAAAGATCATGCTCTTCAAGTTCTCTGTGTCTTTCCTTCCTCATTTTCTTCTTTAGTTCCATCCTGTTCTGTCTCTCTTGGGTTCCTGTTTCTTCTTGTTTCGTAGGTCTCCTCCTTCTCTTTTAGGTTTTGTTGAGGGCTAGCCAGCATCTGAATATATTCATGTGACTGGTTCTGTTGGTTCATGTCTCAATTCTCTTCAGGTTTTACTTCAATTGTAAGCACGGGGAACTTATCTGTACAAGTGTGAAGATATGATAAGAACCCATTCTAGTAGAAGAGAGTGTATTTGGGCTGCACTCTCGTACTGAAGTTCTTGTTGGTGTGCATTATTGACAGGTGCAAGTGCCAAGCTTTGGGACAGAGACAGTGGAGTGTGGTGTATGCCAGCACCCGTTTCTTGTCAGTGCAAATTGAGCCAGGGGGTCAGGAATAATAATAAGCATGGTGCCAGCTGTTTTATCATGTATCAAAGGAATTACTGTACAGGATTTGCTGGAAGCCAAGGCTGCAAAAATGTAGGATGGTCATCAGAAATAGCCAACAGGATATCAAAGTTGAGTTGTTGCATATGCTTTGTTAAGCATACTTTGTCCTGGAGGTTAGAGTTTGAGAGCATCACAAAGCAGAGAAGTGTGAGACTGCTGATACCACTATAACAAACGATCCAAGGGGGTGGAAGGAGTCGCCTTCTTTGTTGGTCGTATTAAATTCATGTTTCAAGTATTAACTAGCAATCATAACCAGGTTTCAAAGCCTACTGATTTTCTGTTGTTCATCCTGTTCTGTGTCACTGCATGATTGGCTATGAGGAGTTTTATTGTTGCTTTTGTGTGTTTCCTTTACTTTAGGATCATCAACAGCACCTTGCTAGTTCAGCAACCTTTAGCCTTCAGTAGTATATAGCCTTGGTTCTAGTAGGAAAAAGATCTGGTTTTGGGTTTTGTGAGCTTTGAGCTTTCATACAAGATCCACTTACACACTGCCAAGGTGCAGTGGTTGGGGATCTCTTGACCACCCTGCTATTCAAACAATATGACTTGCCAAAACATATGGTAACCTGCAGGTAGTGAGCGAAGAATGAGAACGAGGGCTTTGTTTGTATGGCATGTTAGAATACTTATCAATTGTCTTGCAGATCAATCTTGACAACGAATGTTGTGAACCCTCTTCAAATATGCAAAGGTGTCAGTCAAACCCACTTATCTCTTACTGGTTTGTTTTGGGTCTCAAATGAATTAACAAAATTCTAATTCTGAAGTTGCCAAATTCATTTATCATACTGAATTTGTTGGAACTTGTTACTTAAATTTAAAATGCTATGATGCATACAGTACTGCATAAGTGGTCATCATGCAGGAAATTAACAACAACAAACTATGTGAATGCAATAGGTTTGTGATAATGGGGAAAGTTCTCGTGCTATTCCATGATGCAAAATTCACAAGCACAATGGCAGGCTTGAAGTAATCAAATAAGAAAATGTCCATGACATTTAAAGTCATCCCTAGGGATTCCCCACGCAAACAAGTGGCTCATTGCATAAGGGCTCTGCCCTTCACATGTGACATCTCTAAGGATCATATATATTCAACATACTAGATTAGAAACACATGTTGGTTAGCATCCTGAAGCCCAAGTGGATCCATCAGTTATGCTATGCTGGAAATGTTCCTTTAGTGGAACTCCACATGACCCTAAAATGGAGGGAGACCGAACTTTGGCCCTCTATCTGGGTGCATCACAATAATGTCTCTAGTATCTACCCTGAGACATTGCATGTCTGCAAATTACCCAACAAATTAGGCTTTTAGTTCACAATGATGTCCATGGGATGTCATTGCCCTAACTAACATTGCATGCACGCTGTTGTGGCCCTCACCACCACCATTAGGTCAATTCACACTGTGCAACAAACAAACCATGCATCTCCTTGTTAGGGATCCTTGTCAAAGGTGCCCTTTTGAGCTTGGGTTCCAAAAGAAAAACTTGAAAGAAGCCACTAAAAAGCTCAAGCTCTAAGAAGACATGTGAGCCCCAAACTTGCATGTGGAGGGTCAACAAGGGACATGAATGAAGCAGGTAGAGGCATCCATAATACTATTTGGGTTGTACACACTTCTTCCTGAGACTAGAAAGAAAGAAACCCTAATATGATCCCTGACTTTGGAGGAATACTCAAAAGAGGAAGAAACCCCTACACAAAAGCTCAAGCTCCTAGAAGACATGTAAACTCCAATTTGCATTTGGAGGGCCAAGGGAGGTGAAGCAGGTAAGCATCCATTCTATTTGGGTTGTGCACATTTGTTCTTGACTAGCAAGAAACCCTAATAGGATCCCTCAGTTTGGAGGAATACCCAGAAAAAAAGGGAGAAAAAAAAACCATTCCAGAAGCCACACCAGTAGCAGTGGAAAAAAAAGTTTAGGAGCATGGGGAAGCTTCAGCAGTGTCTTTCTGGAGGCTCCAGGTTAGCCAGCAGCTTAAAAGGAGGCAGCTTGGATCTTCCTGTGCAGCAAGGAGTATCACAATGTGTGCACAACATGATTACAGTGCGATTGGCATCAGGGGGTGGGAGTAGTCCTACTTCTCGGGATGCAAAGGCCAAGGCTCCATCCAAAGTAGTGAAGAAAGGGAGCAAGGCAGCAGCAGGAGATGGAGAAGACGGTAGTGATAAACGAGACCGGTTTGCTTCCCTGGTGGATGCATGCCTTGATGCTCCCACTCCTGTTCGGGCTCTCAAGGAGAAGGAAAGGGTAAGGGAGATGGAAAGGGAGAAGTTAGGGATCGTGAGCAAGGACAAAGAGCGGCACCTTGAGAGAGAGAAAGCCAAGGCAAAAGCAGCAGCTAAAGACAACAACAACAAGAACAAAGCAGGCATGTGTGTGGCTCCATCTCTGATGCAACCAGAGTCCATTTCCTGCTTTTGTTCTATGCTCTGCTGTGGTTTGTTATATCCTTAGATCTACCCCCACCAGCCACCCACCATCGTGAGCTGATGAAGTTCAGTGGGCAGTCATGGCAAGCTTGCCACTAAACCCTAAACCCTTCATGAAGAAGGTGATGGTTTGTGAGTGACACTCCATCAGGTCATGATAGGTTCTTCTGCTTTTGGAGGGGACAATGTTTTTTGATGACCCATCCTTGGTTTTTTGAACATGTCTTTATGCTGACCCATGTTTTTTGTTCTGCATGATCGGAATATATGTTACAGGTGGCAAGGATGAAGAACTTTCGAAGTTGAATCCTGAAGAGGGCATGCACCTTGCAAAGGAACATAGCCGGTATCTTATGAAGGAAGCTAGACTCAGAGCTGCAGCTGAGGGTGTGCGACTACAACTGAAACAAGATGCAATTGCAGCGCTTCCTCCCCACCTCAGAGAGGTGGCCATGGTACCTGACCTAACCCCTTTTCCCTGTACACGGATCCCAGCTGCCATTTCTCCTCCAATCGCTGGTTACATGGAAGAGATGGCAAAGGCAGCTGAACAGGCATCAAAGATTCAAAAGTCCAGATAGACAGACAGAGGAGGATTGTTGAGAGCATTTTTTGAGCTGATCTAAATTTCTATATTTTTTTGTGTATGTATCTCACATGTTCTCTCTTCCCTGAGAGCTTCTTCTGCCTGTTCTTTCTAGACCGAATCTCAAAAACCCATAACCACAGCCGTGAACATAGATAGCAGATTGTAGTTCTGTTAGGTCTTCAAGAAATTACTACTGGGTTTCTATGTTGCTGAAATGCTAGATTGCACTGAAACCCAAAAGCTCTAAACCCTATGATAAGATCCTAGGCACAAAAAACTATCCCTTTCCTGGCTTCTCCTCATCTGGGTCCTCATGGGCAAATTGAAACTTTGTTTGGAATTGTTTATCCTAAACCTGAAACCTACCCATAAACCAATGAGAAAACAAATCTAGTGTCTGAATTCCACTTTGGTCATATGTGCTCCTTTTACACATGGATCCTTCACCTTTTGATTGTCATTTCCACCTACGGATGTAGCAATGAACCAAGAAGATATCTAGCATTTCCATTTTCACTAAATTGGCCCTTCTTGCTAACCATAAATAGCCCAGCTGAAAATTGCTAGCTTATTTTTGTAGTTTGGCTTACAAATGAGAATTTTGAGGTTGGAAGCACTCTCTTCTGAATGGTAACTCTAGCACACCTTTGTCACCTGTTGGGAGGACCTTCATGAAAAAATATTCAGCCTGTTATGCAGGGAAGATTCTAGTCTTCAACCTTCTCAAAATTTCGAACCTTGTGCTCTTGATCAGATCTCTGGTCCCAATGTGGATGGACTTCCTGTGGAAGGTACCTGAACCTTGTAATCCTAGTATGAATAATATTCACCCTTTGATGGGTGGTCCTTGAGCTCCATAATCATGGCTGCAAGACAGCAATATGTGCAATGAACCTTTACTGTGTGCAGGTTGTGAGAAGGTTCATTGAAACCCTTCTATTTGAAATCAGTGCTGCAGATTGTATCATGCATTCCTCATGGGATGTATGAAATTACCTTCTGAAGACGAATAAAATTTATTACCCTTGTTGACACACCTTCTGAAGACGAATAAGATTTTCAGACATTGCTGGTCAATCTTACACAACAGAACCTAGTTTGAACAGAAGTTTGCATGTTTTTTGAATACTTGGACTTTTATCGAAGTTAGGTTTTGCAGAAAGATTATTGAACCATGATGCTCTTGAATAAGTAACCTTGTTCTGAGCTTTCTTTGATATGGAGCTCGAGCATGTTATTCAATATGCAGCTATTAGAAAGCTATCTAATTATTTAATCTGATAGCTGCATGTAATTCTTTGGGGTTACTCTGTGGTGGGTTATATCCCATCAAATCTGTAAGGGCTGGATGGTGTTTGAACCAGTGATTCTTCTTGATGCCATCTTCCTAGTCCATCTCTGTCAAGCCATGAAAGCAATTGAAATTTGAGTGATTCAAGTGTGAACTGGAAGCTTTGAAGGTCTGAAGAAAACCCAGGAACTACAGTTGCAGGGAGACAACAAAGTCTTCTTGATATGACCATCCTCCTGGTCAGTATTTCTCTTTCTCAAATCCTCCATGGAACTCATGGTATGATTTAGGTGCATGTTTGAGCTCTGTAGCCCTAAATAGATTTTAGGGTTTGCAGTCTTCAAAATATCTTGGGACTCCTGAAAGAACATCTTGTGTCTGAAAGTCTGCCAGAACCCACAATTTTGTGCAGATTGTTTCACACTTACATGGTGAGAGCAGATGAAGTCGGTGGGTACTAATGGCAGCTACTCACTAGTCATTAGGCCCTGAGCATCAGAGGCAAGTCCTTTCAAATCTATGAAATCCATCATGTCTTTTTGAATGATCATAAGCTGTACACTTAGAAGAGTCAAATATCATGTCTGGTAGCGGAAGTTCTCTCTCTTCATATGAATCATTCTCAGGCTCCACACTGCTCCACACCAGTGACAATTAAATGATTAAAAAAGAATCGCCTTCTGATTAATGAAAGCATTTTCATTAATCAGACCATTAAGACCATTGACATGTATCCTTTTGCCATTGATTTACAGCTTGACTGTGGCATGCTCACTTTCCTGCATACCGACTCCATCCAAAAGCCCTTGGATGTGAGCAGAAAAGTTCTCTACTGCACTGGAGGGGATTGACTGGAATTGAACAGAAGTTCCATGTTTCAAAACAGCTCAAACAGCCAAAGGACAGTGGTGACTAACAATGTACAAGCAAGCTGAAAGCAAATCTGGTATGGGTAGTTTTCCTGAAGCTTTGAAGACCCTTTTCCTATATTCAATCGTATCTAGCTTGCTTCAACTCATGGAGAAGCTTTTCAAGGCTCTGGATTTGGTCATTCCACTCAGGTTTGAGAACAATTGGTTTGGGTGGACCCTCTTCAGCTGGTGCCTCCTCTTTTCTTTGCCCATCCATTTTGTATTGCAAATTGCCACCCCCACTTTTACGCCTTTGGCTTGCTTTTGCTCTCTCTAAGGCAGCTGCCTTCTGCATTGCTGCTAAGATGGCTGCTCCCTTTGAAGAACCCCTTTCATTCTCACCACTCCTTGCACCATATGCACTACCCTCTGACAATGTCTTCCTTCGTTTCTCTGCAGCTGCTGCTGTCACACCTCTTTTCTCAGTGGCAAAGGCTTCACCTGTTCTTATCACTGCTGATGCTTTTTTCACCTTCTTGAAGGAGTTCTGGTCATCAGCCTTCTTCAAAGGCAGACTCCCTCCCTTGTTGGCCACTTGATGATTCGCTTGGCTTGACTGAATGCTTGAAGGCTCCACTTCCGTTTTTGATATGTTTGAAGACCGAATGTTTTTTGGAACTTCACGATTGGAAATTGTTCTTGCAACAATCTGCTCTTGCTCTTCACACAAAGAAAAAAATTAACAAGAGTATGCTTTTAATTGGCTACTAGTGTCTCACACCTCCAAAAATGACCCCAAGAAAAAACTCTAGGTTGGCAAAATAGTCCACAACAAATCAGACATCCGATTTCAAGTCTTGCTCACAATCATTACTCAAGTGATAGATTAGACACATACTATTAAAAAAAATCCCTCTAGCAAGCAAAGAAAGATTTTAGTAAAGGAATGGGCCGATTGGACAGCAAAGAAGACAGCTTGATGAAGTTGCAGAGAAATCTCCACAACAACAATTTAAGGTAACACAACAATGAGTGCAGTCATAACCTCATGAGAGTCGTTCACAAAGTGACAGACTATCACCTTCATTACAAATGACAGTGATGAGCTGCCATGACTATGTCAAAGAAACAAGAGCATTTCTATGTCGCTTGTAGAACTTTCTACTAACATAGTTGATCACCCACAAAACCCATAATGATCACAAGAGAGAGAGGGAGGAGCAAAAGCGTGAAGATAATAACAGACCTACAGTAGTATTCATTGTAAGGCTAGATTCAACAGATGCTTGAGGAAACAGTTGTGCCTTGAGAGATGCAAGCCCTGCAAACCCAACTACACTCTGTCCAGTTTGTTCTTTGTCTTTGAGTTTACTCCTTCCATCCTCTCTTCTTTCTGGGTTCTTCCCCTGTTGCTGCACAACACCTGCAAGCTAAAAAAAGTTCCTGAGATGTTGTTGGCCAGTATAATCAATAACAACAAGAACAACTTGTCCCTCTTCTTTCTGGCCATAACCCAAGCTCTCTCTCCCACGCTATCTGAGCATAAAAGATACATGAAGTTTGTGAGAAGAAAGAGAGAAGAAACTCCCGATGTTCATGCCAAGAATTCTTCAGCAAACCCTAATTAGGCTTTAACGCTCTCCTGGTCCAGATTTCAGTAGTTAGGACGACTGCTGAGTATTTTTCTTTCGTGACCATCATCATCGTGACAAAACGTTTGTCATGTGAGGAGTATTTTGTGTCCAAAAGGGTGAGTGAGGATGAAGAAAGAAAGAAAGAAAGAAAGAAAATTGCACCTCTCTCACGACCCTTCTTCATAGCCTGGCAACGCCCATCATTCCCATTTCCAACAGCAATTAGCGCTCCTGCAGCAACATTCCATCTACCAGAGCCACGGAAGTCTATTGCTTGAAATCCACCAAACCCAACACCACCATCGATGATTCTCACTGCCTCTCTTCTCAACAACCATGCACTAGTACAACTACTACAACTACTGGGTGTTGTTGTTGAGTCCACCCTACTCAAAACCAGGAATCCAGCTCCATAGCCATGATGATGAATTCTTCTTCTTCTTCTTCTTCTCCATCTCGACAAAACATTAATGTGAAACCCGTGAGGAGGAGGAACTAGTCGAGAAATCACAGCTTCCATTATCATTTTACTTCCCTCCAGAACTTGCAAAACGGGAATTTTCTCCTACACTTTGCACCACATTTCTAACAGATTTCCTTCTACTTACAACCTTTCTAATAGAGTTTTGCTTAAAAGTCATCCTGTCTTCACCCTGTCTTTGCGCCTCTTTTCACCCCCTATCCCCTCCCCTTTGAGTGAGGTCCGCAAAGTAACAGGAAGTTTTATTAAATCTGGGTATGAAGAAATGCTGAAACTCAGCATTTAATGCACAAGGTTCGAGGTAATTATAGATCAATTGTACATGTAGGAGCAGTGAAAATATATGTAGCAGCAGTGGAGGCGCTCAGGAAAAAGGAAAGACGGGTCAAAACGGGATGAAACTCAGTTTGCCACAAAAAGTGGTGCATTTCTCAGCACCATATTCAGCCAACAAATTTAAGATTCATCCAAACATATTTGGACTCTTTTCATCCAAACTTATCTGGAATCATCTTCCAAATAGCAACCCTGCACGCAAATCATGACCATCCGCAAATGGCAAAATGTGTGCAGAAATAAAGAGATGAATTGTAGGTGAAGGAAACCAGATACATGCAAGAGATACAATCAAGTTGGCAAACAAATTGAGAACTGAGAGACTTTGGAAATTCTGAAAGTCTATATTCCCACTACAATGCACACCGCATTCTATCCTACATGAGGTTAGGAGGAACATAGCTAGCACAGAATGCAGATAAACATATGAAATGTTATACATTCCCTTTCAAGATGATCCACACAATCTGAGCTCCCCACCCACCGTCTTTGAGGAGCTTCTCCCCATGTGTTCTGCTGTTGCAATCTTAACCTTCCTCTTGCATCAACAGGGCACAGTGATCATATACATGATGAGTGCATGGCTTATAGCTAAAGCTGTTGAAAAACACATTCACATTAGCAGCCTGCTACTGTACAATCCTCCCTCCAACTCAACTTCTTTTCTTTTTGTACTATGTTCATATATTATGTAGAAAGATGTTTTGAATTCTGCTATTCTACTAAAAGTTTTAATGTCACAGATTCTACTTCCTTCGGAATTGCTCAAAGAAGTCTGTCAGCTTTTAGGCGCTTTACACAAAAAACCTTATTCCTGTTGCACCCAACCAAGGGAAGCTAAGCTAGAAACAACATTTTCATTCCCCCTGGGAAACTGCAATGCAAAAGTAATCACATTTCTTGAGCAGCAGATGAACTGCTGCTTCTAAGACAGGCCTGTTCGCCAGCTAACACAAATATTAACCAGGTTTGACAAAGAAAGAGAGTGCTAGACTAAAGCTGAAGACTGCTTGGTCCACTAGCTCAGGATCATCCACATCAAAAAGTGCCATAATATTCAAACTTTTGAAACCCAGAGGTCAAAAGGCATAAATTGGAAAAGTGAAACTCAAAGGAATGCAGCAACCTTTGTGTCCAATCGACCTGGAACCCCAGTTCGGGCCCCAAGAGCTCGACAGCTGCCAGCAGCCTGGATAAACATGACACCCATCAACAGTCTTGAATGTGAGAATGGTAAGCATCTAATGACTATCACACTTCTGCAGCAACGACCAGTTTAGACCCAATTTGCTGAGTTGCCAGAAATTCTGAAGACCTACCACAATAGCTCCAAGTGGAAGCATCTTCTCCGGCCCCAGTCCAGCCAACAATGCTGCATGCATTGAAACACCATGGACACTCACAGTCACAAATCTGGTGCATTTATATTGCCCTACTTTATACCACCTGACACATTGGTACTATAGTATCGTACAGGTGAGAACAAGAGAGAATAATAATAAAGAGCCTTTGAAATTACCTTTCAGAACACTAAAAATGATAGGATAAGAGATAGAAGATCTAGCTTACAATACATCACAGCCCCAATAAATGCATCCCCTGCGCCTGTGGTATCTACCAACTCTGCAGATGGAATTGCCTCTGCTGTTCCCACCAATAATCTTCCTGTCAATGTTCTCTTGCTGCTATTGCTGGTCAGCTTCACCACCTGCTGGAGCCAAGACACCAGATTATATTTCATTATTTAGCTTGCTAAACTTGGTATTTAAACACAAGGTGGAAAATGTTGGGCTGGCACCCATGTTGTTGTTTTTTAACTTTGAACCAATTGCAGAGTTGCAGTGAACATTCTTAGTAAGATGAGATCACACCTTTGAGGAGATAACAGAAGGTTGTGAGGGGTTGAGCCCTTCTGCCTCTTTCAATAGAGTCTCCAAAAGCATTTCTAGATTTTGTATCTCGCTTTCAGCAACATCTGAACACATTCACAACAAGCAAGACCTTGAAACTCAGCACTTCTTCACTTTCCTCTCATGGCACAAAGTATTTTCATGTCCTGGCAGTATCTTTCAAGAAAACTAATTATGTGAAGAATACACATCTCTGCATCAAGAAAATTAGTTACCTGAAGAGTGTCTCTCCAGCATGACACAGCCTGATGCACCAAGTGTCACTATCAGAAACTTGGCTCGGGGCAGCCGCACCATCATTGTCAGAAGTGCCTCTGCCAGTGTAGGCTCCTCTGTCCAAGACTACAAGAGACACCCTGATCAAGTCCTACATAGAACGCAACTGACCAAAATCCTTCATGGATGAAATGTCCTCAAAACACGAATTGCAACAGCAAGTCCAGGCCACTTTGGGAAAGGAGAAGCATGCCAATACATTAGCAGCCCAGGGTTTTGGGATAAAATACCAGTGGGAACTTGGCAGATGCCACAATATAGTCAGCAAAAGTCAGCAGACTATCAAGCCCTTCTCTCTTCCGCTCTGCATCTACCAAAATTGGTAGATGGCGCTCTGTAGCCTGCAATTTGAAAACCTTACATCACAGGACTTTCTACAGAACAAGACATCTCTAACCTGGCAGAGACAAACTCCTTGAAGCAAGCTCCACAGAATGAGATTGACTGATGAAGAATGCATTAACCCGACAGACATGGAGTATAGACCTCACACTCAAGTTGTTTGAAGCAACAGGTCCTTCCTCTCACCTCTTTTGCTAGGATGACAGCTGTGTCTGTGAGTCGTCCATCAAAATACACAAGATGGGCACCAGTGAGCAAGGCATTTATGGTGGTTGGTGTCAACTCTTGAGATTCCAGAGGTGGAGACCCTGGTGTGTGAATACACGTGCGAGTGCTCCTGCAACCAATTTGTGGGTGTGAAGCCTAGCAACAAAAAAAAGCATGTGTGAAGAGCTATAATAATGTTGCAATCATATTTTGACTTCCCTTCATGAATTTCAAAATAACTCTCAGTCAGAATGATCAAGAAGCAACTTTCTCCAAATGCAGAACTTCCTATTCTTTCATGGTACAGAAACATCTACAAAGTGTTGGCATCATACGTCTCTTTGTCGACAATCACATACGTAAATGGAGAAATACCCACTTCTGCTATCTGCACTGCCAGTACACCAGCAAACACAAAAGATGCAGTCAATCAACCAAAAGACCATCAGAACGTGGTTGAGATATCTGTGGACAAAGTGAAGAAACAGAAGATAGCTGTTGACAAAACAACATGCAATATCTGTAAAAGACAGAATGATGTTAGTTCTGCACCAAAAACAACAGCAAACCTCAACTACATCTGAAATGTTCCAGCAGCAGCCCTCACCTTGATATGTGTCTCAGTTCCATCATAGAAACCAAACATTCATTCAAGCATTCTCACTCTCTTTAAAGCAAAAGCCTTACCACAACATTTGAGGTATCAATCCCATCACCTTGCAACTCATCCAGAATCTGTTTTCCAGGACCGTCATTTGCAACCTGCAAAAGAAAGGACAGACAGACAGAAAGAATTGCTTGAAGGATTCATGAGGCATTTGACAGAGAAACACTTTCTACTTGTGCACCAACCAGTAAGCTTTCTAGACTGCTAGGAATCATCACTCTCAGATTGCTCCTACTGTTCTTCTTCTGGGACCTTGTTGGAGGAGAGACTTAATTCACTCCTACAAACTGCTTTTCAAAACCTCTGGATTCTTTCTTTCACTCCTCACCACCATACTCTCCTTTGCTGCAGTGTAATGAAATAGCTACTGAACCCTAAACCCTAAACCTGCTGAGAGAGATTACCTTGGTGAAGATCCTGGTGTTGAGCCCAAGTCTTGAAGCAGCAGTTAGAGCATTCCCAACATTGCCACCTCCTTTCACCTGGAAGAAGAAGAAGCATGTACATGGACAGACACAAGAAGAACAAGATGAGCCTGCTTTCTTTCTTTGGAGGGAGGAGGAAAAAGACAGCAGCAGCAATGCTCTTCACCTGCAATTCAGTCGTCCTTATCTTCTCATCAGGTCGGGGGAATGATTCCACACTTGCCAAGAAATCAAGCGCTGCACCTCCACATCCTACCTGAAATCAATCCCTCGCCAGTTCTGTTGTGAATCCCTTGCTCTGAAGCCACAAATGCCCTGAAGCAGAGATTGAAGAGAAAACACCAAAACACACACGCGCACACACAAACACACACAAAACACACATTTTCTTCACTGCAATTCTCAATGCGCGTAAAGCAACTGAGTGCTACAAGAGGAGCGGGCGAGGAGGCTTTTTTCTGACCAGTACACGTTCTTGAGGCCCAACAGGAGGAGTTTTTCCTGAACCTGTCGTCTTCGATCTTTCTTCTTCTGAGATTCCTCTGAGTGCCTGTGCTGTTGTCTGTTGTGCCATCGTCGTCGCCTTCCTCACTCTGACTCTTGTAATAAGAAGGTGCTCTCGTGGTCTGGAGAGAAGAAGCTGGCGTTTCTGCAGATGCGTCCGCCTGATATGGACTGAGGAAATGAGAGAAGAGCAATAATAGCAACAACAACAACAAGAAACCGTGCATGCAGCAGCAGCAGCAGCAGTAGCAGCCCGGGCATTAAGAGCTGCAGTCTGAGGGAACATTAGCACCGCAGCCATCTACACACACAATTCCTGCAGCACTTGAAGTCTTTGTTGCGAGGATTGCTGGCGATCAAGCGATTTTTTTGGCTCATGAATGGAGGACTGATCTCCGCATCGCCGATCCCAATTCTTCTGCTGTGATCCATCCCGTTCAGAAAGTTTTCTACTTTTACGAAAAGGTTTTTGTCACGCGGAAACAGGATTCCTTTCAAACAAGCGTCGACGGTGGTGTCCAGGCTCCACTGCATGATACTGCACAGTAGTGCATCATGATCCAAGAGCGTTTTCCAAGTCTCGGATCGGAGGCAATCTGATTGCGGTAAGGAACTTTGCTTTTCTGTTTCTCGTAAATCCAAATCGTGAATGACAACCTCTCGATGCTTGTTCCGAGTTCCCCTTGGACAACGAACCTGCTTCTTGTTGTTGTTGTGTGTTGTTGTGTCGCCAGATTCTTCTCTACATGTAGCACTTCTTTTTCTTCTATCTCCACTTCCGAAACCTAGATTTGAAGACTGTTGTATGTTCGTTGTGAGAGATTTGCTGAATCCAATCCAGATCTGCTGCTGAGAATCCACAAAGGTTTGAATCCAGGCCTTGCTGACTGCACAAGATGCTATGGCACAGCAGCACACATCTGCTGCAAAATGCTTTTGCTCCGAAGTGTAGTAGTGATTCTCTCTTGTTTGTTTCCAGGAGTTTCAAGAGCTTTCAAGAATTGTTGTGCACGGAGCAGGACAGCGAATGTTTCTGGTTTACCATAGCAAGGCGCTTGCTGAGGGAGAAGCTTCAACTCTGCCTTCAATGGAGCAGGTTCTGCTGTTGCTGCTGCTGAGCATCACCCTTTTCTAGATCCTGGTATGTCCATCAACTGCTGCATGGTTTGATTTCAAGAGAGAGGATTTTTGTGGAGCAATTCAACCCAGTTCCATTGCTTAGGACAAAGATGTAGCTCCAGCTTCTCATACAACAAACTCCTTGCGTCAGATTCAAGCTGATGGCTCCAAAACATGGAAATGCATGTTTCATAGCCATGAAATCGAATCTGACACAAAGAGATTCTACATTGCATGCTGTTGCATCAAACCAGATCTGGTCCTTGAGTATAAAAATCTTGATTGAGCACCAGCTGATTCATACAACAAAACATCTTCTCAGATGGTAGGAAGTTACTGATGGCTACAAAGCATGCTGATATGAATGCTGAAGTACCACAGCCGACTTGTGAACAAGGCAGACAAAAGCTCGTGCAATTTTTTCAGTGAACAGTTTGAATGCACAAAAGTTCTCGCAGATGATGAACCTGATGATCCATCATCTGGCAGAAGAACCTTGTGGGCACTAGTGACATTCTCTAACTCAGACTGAATCCAGCATATGGAAAGAAATGAAACCAACCAAGTTGGACATAATGTGATGCTTCTCTGCTACTATTGAACTTTGTGGAGAAGCAATGGCTAAGTCCCTTGTGGTCAAGTCTTTGCTTTGCATGTTTAGGGTAAATGTTGAGAAGATTCAAGGCCATGCTACAAATGGGTGAGGGAAGAGGGGGCATTCACCACTTGATTTGCAACTTGTAGGGAGATCATTCCTGATAGTTACTAGCAAGAATTGTAAATTGGGGAAGTCAGGGCTCCAAAAAACCCACTGGGTTTTCTTGTAGTGTCCATAGGCACCTTCTCATACCCCACAGATTCCAGTGTCCAGGTACAAAATAGCTGAATGATATTTGCGTCTTGACACAGGATGCCAGTGTCAAGAAAGCAAAGGAAACATTCTGTAGGTACAACCAGAGGTCTATAATCAAAATAATTACAAACCTCCCATCAATACCACCCAGCAATATGAACCACCCAGCAATATGAACCATCCATCAATATGAAACTGGAATGTGCAGTCTTGAGAAATTGAACCATTCAAAACTGTTCAGTTATGAAGCCATTCTATTACCCAAGAACAAGAGTGAAAAGGAAGGCAAAAAAAAAAACAACCCGTTTAGTGCTTCAATGCTGGATGGTGGGCAATGGCTAATGAAGTAATGCTGCTCTTGTGCAATTTTCTGTTGCTTCACCACTATCTGCATGCACTACTGACTGCTAATGTGCATTCATCTACCAAAGCGTATCTGTGTGCTGATGAAGGCATCTTTTCGGCATGAAGCAGATAGACCAAATCTGATCAAGAAACAGATCCACAAGTGCTGCATTATAATCAACTTGAGTTGAAGGACGGACTTGAGTTTAAAAGCTAAAGCGTATAGCTTTTCTCAGTATGTATTCCTGCAAACCATTTTGCCCAGTAGAACGTGTAATGTGTTTGTGTAATGCTCCTTTGATGGTTTTATTTGAATTGATAAACAAAATGATCATCTTATTGACAAAAATTATCTTTTCTTCGTCAACATTCAAACCTCATGCCTTAACTCTTGTTGAAATGGATTAGTTATATTTTATTGTTGCGTCCTGTTGAAGTTTATTAATATTGCGCAGGTGAACCTTTGATTGGGCTAAAGCCATTTTTATTGGAACATTTAACCATAGACCATCATATGTAAAACCTAAATTGTAAGCCTCTTAACTCTTAACCCTAAACCATATAACTTGTACCCTATGCCCTGTGCTCGATACCCTAAACCATAAACCCAATACTCTATATCCCAAGTCTCACATGTTCAATGATGTTCATTGTATGTAGGGCACAATGTATGTCGTTTATGACATAGGGTTTAGGACATAAAAGTTTAAGGGTTAGGATTCAAGGTGTAGGATATGGGGTTGAGGGTGCACATTAAGAGGTATGTGGTTTAAAAAAATATGGTTTAGGGTTTAGGTTGCAAGGCATAATGTTTTAAGGGATATAGTGTACAATTTATTACATTTGGTTAGTGCATATGGTTTAGTGGATGAGGCTTAGGTTTTAAAATTGAAGGTCAAAGTTTTAACATTTTTTACACGATAAAGTTTATGATTTATAGGTTATAATAAAATGGTTTATATTACACATAACTAGAGTTAAAGCATATGTTCAAATGTTAAAAAAGAGGATATATTTTTTCTTGAAACAATGTTCAAACTTGTCAAGTTAAATGAAACCACTTTCAAAACATTACATAGAAAATTCATGTGTTTTTTCAACTTGTTAATCTTATTGGATTTTTTTTAATTGGAATAAATGTGACATGTAATATCTTGTAATCTACTATATTGTATGATATTTAGATTTTTGTAATTAATTTTAAATAAAATAAATTATAATTCAATTGTTCTTCACCGATTTTCACCTTTACTAGATGAAATTCAAACCAAGATCATCTAAATTGTGATTCATGGATAAAGCTGATTCATGAATGTTTATTTTTCATTAAATGCGTCAAGTTCATTCATCACTTTTCATCTTTTAGCGATAATGGAGAAAGCTCATCAATCATTGTTCATTTTTCATTCAAAATATTTATTTTGAAAAATGTTTGAAACAATATTTTGTGTGATGAGTTATGTGAAAGCTTTTATGGAAATTTCCACAAGCTATAACCATATAGCTTCCATACAACTTCCATAGCTTTTATGGAAATCTTCATAAGCTATGACCATGATGGGCATGAACAAATACAATTTTGTTCATTATTTTGATGTGTTCAACACCAATTTGAAATATTACTTTATTTTCTAGTTTTATTTCCTTTTATTTCATGTTTGCAATCAATCCATCTTTTCAATAAATTTGTTATTTGAATATTTCGTACCACATTTCATGGCATTGTTTTATGTTATCTTGTTGTGTGATTGAACTTAAGTTTAGGCCCATATTTTTATAATTTGTTATAGTTTGTGCACATTTGGAATTTTGTTTATCAATATAATTTTCATACTTGTAAATACTAAACAAATAATAGTTTGATGGATCCAAATGTGGGTATTGCAAAATTTAACGCATTGAATTTTGAAATGTGTTTTGAAACAAGAATTGATAACTTTGTGTGATATTTTGGCATAAAATTTACACCTAGAATTCTAACACTTTTAACAACTTCAAATTTATGCAAAATGAAAGTTTTGTAAACACATAATACCTATTTATGCATAAATATTGAATAAATTATGTAAAAATATGATTATTTTGTATAGATTATGGGTTATAAATTTATTTTTCTTTGAAAATAGATGATGGTGATTGTGATTTTTTTAGATATTTAAATATTCTCTTACAAAATAAAATATAAATATTTTGGTGAATGTGAATAAAACATTAAAAATTTCAAGGTGAAATATGCATCATAAATTTGAGATTTTTTCAAAAGGTATGGATTGTGAATTTTTTATGTTTTTGGTAAAATATGTGTCATCAATTTTTTAAAAATTCTAAATTATTTGTGTCATTTTTTTTCAATTTTTTGTATGCATCAAATTCTGAAATAGTTTTAGAAATATGTGTAATTAATCATGTGCGTACTAAATTTGAAATTGATTGAAAAATATCCATCAATAAAAAATTTTTAATTAAAAACACATGATAAAACATTTTTACATATGAAAAGAATGAATTAAATGTTTTTGTTTGCTTAAAAGTTATATTAATTCTTTTGTGAATAAATTGAAAAGATATCCACTTTGGAGTTTTATCATTATAAAAGTTGCATATACAAACAATTACTTGCACTTTAAATTGTGCATAATGTTTATAAATCATTTTATTTGAAAATGTTTTTTTAAGTTTCGAAAAAAAGAAAAAATTATCATTACATAAGGGTTTCATGTTACATGATTTATGATTATAAATAAATAATGTCAAAATTAGCAACATAACAAATAACATATTCATATATTGAAAAGAAAAAAAGAATTAAAATGTACATGAATCACTTACATGCATGAGTTAATAACATCACATTTAAATTATATTTTGAGTTCACAAAATTTTACACATCACATACAAAAATCATTGTGATGATTAATTTGAAAAAAACATTCATTCGTAATTTTTTTGTTTTAAATAATTTGATGGATTTAAAATTTTGAAATGTTATTAATGTTATCATTGTGCATCCACATACTCCAAATTTTTCAAATTTTTATTTCATATTTAATATCTAAAACAATCATAAAATATAAATTGACATTGAAATTTACTTGTCATCTTTAAAATATTGATTTAATATTTAAATATTTCAAAAAAATATTTTAAATCAATTTGATGTATTTAAAACCAGGTCAAAAATTGATGATTAAACATGTTAAATGTTTGACACATTACTTTTATTGAATTACAAATGTAACCATGCATGTTTAAATCTTTAAATAAAAATTAAATAAAATTTTTAAACAATTTTTATTATAATGTCATTAAAAGATTAAATAAAAACAACATTAAAATAACATGTTTTCACATATCACAATCAAAAATCATTTTTAAAAATTTTAAAAATTAATAAACATTCAATGAATGTGATTTATAAAATATTCGCACATGAATACTTATAATTAAAAATATAAAAATTTGAACATGTCTTAATTTCAAATGATTTTCACAAATACAATTTTTAAAATTATATTATCAATTAGAAAAACAATTAATGTTATAAATCAGTTGTGAAAACTTAATTTAATATATTCACTACAAATGCCAAATAGAACATTACTTGTAAAGTGAACTTTTTTCGTGCTTGTGTTTTTATCAACAAATTGAATGAAGCTCAAATATTATATTATTGTGTGTTAAGTAGTTGTTTTTAATAACAAAATGTTATTTGCATTTTGTTTACACCTTGTTTATCAACATTTACAACCTTTTGTACTATTAATTTTTTTATCATTGCCCCTTCTTTCATTACAAGGATTTTTGCATCATTATTTTCACATCTAAACATTCATATACATTTGAAGCATTATTCATTCAATCGTAATTTGTAACAAACACCATCACAAGATATTAATCTTTTTTAATTTTTTGAAGACGTGTCATAAACACCACCATCATTTGTCGTTTACATCATTCTTTACACCAACATAATCGCTCGCATCATCATTTGCATCATTGTTAGCTCTTAATTAACTTTTAGTTCACGATTAATTAAAAAAATTTTCAAGAAGTTTTTCAAAAAAAAAATTTATTGGTGTACATTTAGAGGCTTCCTTGAACTAGGTCCCCAATGGGATATAATATGGCCTTTAGTTAAGTTTTAATCGACTTTTAATTAGTTTAAAAACTTCTCAATAAACGTTTTTGGTCGGTGAAAGCTTCTATAAAAGCCTCTATGAAAACTTATTTGAACTACGTCTCTAATGGCGAATAAATAGGGGTAAGACTTCTCATTATTTTTAATATGTTCAAAACCAATTTTAGGTATAGTTTCATGTTATAACCTTTGTTTTCATAAACCATAGAAATTTATTTTCACCAACCAAAAAAATTAATAATGAACTAAAAGTTAACTAAAAGTTAACGATGATGCGAATGATTATTTTGGTGCAAACGATGATATAAACAACGGGTGATGGTGGTGTCCATGATAACAATAATTTATTTTAATACCACATAATATGAAGGTATGCTATCTTTAAGACCATTTTTATTCTAAAATAACAAATGTATTTGAAGAAATATAGACTTCACACACAAGTTTAAATTCTTTAGATATTAGGTCCAAAGGACAAACTCTTAGGTTTCATACTTCAAAATTTGTGTAAGGGTTAAAAGTATATTTAAATGAACATAAGAAAGTTACGAATATGTTTCAACAAACAACAAAGTATAGCACACAAATGACCAACATTATGCTTAGATCTTTTGATTTTGAAATAAAAATTAACCAAATTATAGAAAAAAATTACAAATTTGTTCAAAATTTATACGTGCAAGACTATTAGGGACAAGAATAAAAGAAAATGAACTAACAAATCTCAAAGGAAGAAAAAATAATTTTTAAAGGGAGGTTAATGGTATGAAATATGCATTAAAACAAACTCTAAAACCATTAGAATTTATTTTATAATGTTTTACAAGAAATTAATGATCAAAACCATGGTACCTTGGAGAACAAAAATATTAACATCTACTTATATAATATCCTTGGGTGGTCGTCCTTTCCATCCATCCATCCCGGAAGTTCCTCATCCCGAAAGAAGAAGATGAGGAATGGGAGGAGGACGACAACTCATGATGGCGGCAGCAGTTTATCCACACAAGTTCTGATCTTGCTACTGTTGTACAAGGAGAACATCAAAAGGCCGAACGCGCGGGTATAACTAGTTATATTACATTATAAATTTGAAAATTATAATATAATAGTATATTAATACTATAACCCTTGTACAACATAATAATCATGAACAAAATGTTTGACTATATTTTCATTAAAAAAACACCTTCAATAAATCAGGGGAGGAATTAATCTTATATATTAAATCTACGTGTCTGTCTGTCTGTCTGTTCGAGCAATTTCCAGGCACTTCCCGGACCTTTTTATTTTATTATTTTTTTTTTTATGGGTTTTGTTTTCTATGTCAGTTAAACCGCCCGGACTTTTGTTTTTTTTTTTTTTTTTGGTTTTTTTTTTTGTTTTTTTTTTTGGGTTTTGTTTTTTGTTTGGGTTTTTGTGGGTGGTTTTTTTTTTTTTTTTTGTTTTGTTTTGTTTTTTTTTTTTTTGTTTTTCTATTAACAAAAGCATCAAAAGCATCATAAGCATCAAAACAACAAAACAACAAAACAAAACAGGGACTTAGCTTATCAGGAAATATCATAGAATTACTAACA
>Ga0116231_10001203_pt1 | contig 51983 bp, 50 predicted proteins | sample S1TSphgellanicum_2_FD_89695 | JGI IMG/M metagenome (GOLD analysis project Ga0116231, IMG submission 89695) | Host-associated microbial communities from peat moss isolated from Minnesota, USA - S1T2_Fd - Sphagnum magellanicum MG | ecosystem: Host-associated > Plants > Peat moss > Unclassified...
CCGAATTCGGCGAGCACCGCCAGTGCGATAGGGTGGGCGGGAGCGCGAAGGGCGACCGTGTCGAGGCCGGCCCGCGCCAAATCGCAAACGGCGTCCCGGTCGCCGATCGGCACGACCAGGCTCAGCGGTCCTGGCCAGAAGGCGTCCATCAGCCGGACCGCAAGCGGCGGCGGCTCAGCTATCCGCATGGCCATGTCGCGGCCCGTCACGTGCGCGATCAACGGATTGAACCGGGGGCGGCCCTTGGCTGTGTAGATACGGGCGATGGCCTCGGGGTTCGCTGCGTCAGCCCCGAGGCCGTACACCGTCTCCGTCGGCAGGATGACGAGGGAGCCGGACTGCAAGGCTGCGACGGCCTGCTGGACAGTGTGGTTCAATGGGTCTTGCGGGCGCTGAGCTTGACGGCGACGGAGACCGCCGTCGCCACGGTCTCCGGTCCGCCGGCCTGACCATGACCCAAGCTGAAATCCATCCTATTTAAGGTTGTGGATCCGTCCATTTTGGCCAGATCCTTATCGATGGTCAGGGTAAAGGGGAGGGTGATGGGCCGTTTGACGCCATGCAGGGTTAAGGTTCCCACCGCGATAAAGCGGTTTGGGCCCGCCGGGGTGATGGCGGTGGTTTCGAACACGGATTTGCTGAACCTGCCAATATCGAACCAGTCGGCGGTGGGCAGCATCTGATCCCGTGTCGGATCGCCGGTGACCGCCGAGGCCATAAGAACGGTCACCATCGCATGGGAGGCTTTGAGGTTTTTTGGATCGAAGGCGATCTGTGCGTCCCAGATCTTGAAGACGCCGTCGAAACCTTCGCCATTGGCGCTGGCGCGGAAGGTGAGGCGCGAGGCCGCCTTGTCGACGGTCCAGACCGGCGCAGCCGTGGGCGCGTTTGACGCTTGAGCCTTGTGCGCGGGCTTAAGCGCTTGGGCGCCGCTCGCAGCCACGCCTGAGAGGCAAAAGCCAAAACCCAGGACCGCGATCAGGGCGTTACGCATGTCTAGCTCCTCGCGCCAGGAAGGGGATCATGCGCCCGATCACAGCATCCCGGTCGATCAGCCAATGCTTGAGCGCTGCGCTCACATGTAGAGCGATCAGCGCGTAGGCCAGCCACGCCAGAAGGCCGTGGCCGGTTTCGCTCCAGTGGCTCCAGGCCTTTCGGGCTCCGGGCGCCAGGGTATGGATGAAACTGATATGCGGCCAGGGCGCCAGACCGTAAAGGACGGTCGGCAGATTGCGGGCCGACGCCGAAACCATGACCCAGCCGGTCAAGGGCATGGCGATCATGATGACATAAAAACCCCAATGCACGATCTGAGAGGCCAGCCGTTCCCAGGGTTCGAGCGTCGGCGGCTGTGGCGGCGGCGGATTAACCAGGCGCCAGGCGAGCCGCAGAACGCTCAGGAGCAAAACCGTGATGCCCACCGATTTGTGCAATTGAATGAGCTTGAACCAGGCCAGACCTTGAGGCGTATTCTTGAAGGTCCAGGCCAGGCCAATATTGGTCAGAATGAGCGCTGCAATCAGCCAATGGAGCGTAATGGCCAGCGCTGAATATCGCGAGATCTGTCGAGCCACGCACGCCCCTTCTTCGATATTCGGCCAGTGAGCCTTTAGGCTAAGCGGATCGGTTTGCGACGGTGTTACAGGATAAAGGCGCGGGATAGGCCGATCCAGCGCCCAGGCTCATAAAGCCTGAAGCCTCGCCAGACTCAAGGGAGCGTCGGTCTACTGCTTGACGAACTCGACCTCGACCAGAAGCGTGATCTCGTCCCCGACCACAGGAATATAGCTGCTCGCGCCGAAGTCCGAGCGCTTGAACATGGCTTCTCCGGAAAAGCCCATGCGCTGCTGCCTCATCATCTCGACGAATCCGCGATAGGTCACATGCAAGGTCACCGGTTTCTGCACGCCATGGAAATCCAACACGCCCTCGACCTCGCCGCGATCGTCGGCGCCAGGGATGATCTTGGTCGAGGTGAAGGTGATGATCGGGTATTTGCCGGCGTCGAGGAATTTGTCTGAAATTTCTTCGTTGAACTTGGGATCTCCAGTGTCCACCGATTTCGGGTCGATCGTCACCTTGATCTGCGTGGCGGCAGGATGAGCCGGATCGTAGCTATAGCTGCCGGCGATGGTGTCAAATCGCAGGGTATAGTGGGACAGGCCCATATGGGCCAGCTTCACCGTCGCAGAGGCATGGCGCGGATCGAGCTTGTAGTCGCCGGCTGGCGCAGCCGACGGATCTTTCAGCACATGAGGCGCGGGCATCTGAGCGAGGGCGAGGGCCGGGAGCAAAAGGGTCGAACTCACGGCGGCGATAGCAAGACGGCGAACGGGCATGCGCGTTTCCTAATTGTAGTTGTTAGAGTTGCTGATTGTCTCCCCGCGGGGCCCTGTGGTCAAGCGCAGGATCACCGATCCACATCCGCCTCGGCGTCGTGAATGATCTGGCGGGCCCGCCAGGCGTCGCGATCCTCCACCATCAGGCGGCGGGGAATCGCGCCAGGCCATAGGGCGCCCGCGGCGGTATCGAAGGCAAAGCTTTCGATGCCGGCGTCGAAAAGGGCGGACTGTAGGTAGCCGAGCCGTACCGGATCTGAGGTCTTGGCCACCTCGACCACAGCCTTCAGACCTGGGCGAGGGTGTAGTCGGCGGCTGAAACCTTAAATTCCCCGCCTTCCTCGACGTTGAGCGTCGTCACCTTGGCGTCGTCGACAATCATCGAGTAGCGCTGGGAGCGCACACCCATGCCGAACTTGGAGCCGTCCATCTCCAAACCGATCGCTTTGGTAAAATCGCCGTTCCCATCGGCGAGCAGCAGAACCGTGTCGCCGACGCCTTGATCCTTGGCCCAGGCCCCCATCACAAAGACATCGTTCACCGAGATGCATGCAATGGTGTCCACGCCCTTGGCTTTGAAATCGTCGGCGTGGTCTCTGTAGCCGGGCAGGTGTTTGGCCGAGCAGGTCGGGGTAAAGGCGCCCGGCACGGCGAACAGCGCGACCTTCTTGCCCTTGAACACCTCCTCGCTGGTGATCGGCCGCGGGCCATCGGGCGTCATGGTCATGAAGTGCGCGGCGGGCAGGGTATCGCCGACGGTGATGGTCATGGGGCGGGCTCCGGCGTTTCAGGTGGTGCGGCAGGCGGCCGCAGGTGATGCGAATTAAGGGGTTGAACAGGGGTTGCGCAAGCCGCCGCCGTCGAACGGGCCATGACGGCGTCCTCCAACCACGCTAGAAAGGGCGTCATGCCGCTCCGTGATGACGCGATCATGATCAGCGACGATGGGTCGGCAGGGGCGTTCCTGGCCGGGCGGATGCTGATCGCCATGCCGGGTATCGACGATCCGCGCTTTGAGCGGGCCGTCATCCTCATGTGCGCCCACTCGGCCGAGCACGCCATGGGCATCGCCGTCAACATGCCGGTGGACGGGTTGACCTTGCCCGCCCTGTTTCAGCGGCTGGGGGTTGAAACTCCGTACCGGATGCCTGATCGACCCGTGCTCGCCGGCGGTCCGGTTGAGCGCGAACGGGGCTTTGTGCTCCACACCATCGACTATGCAGCCCCGGAGTCCACTCTGATGGTCAGCGAAGGGGTTGCGCTGACCGCGACGCGCGAGGTTCTAGAAGCCATGGCCGACAGCCGGCGCCGGCCCCGCTGTTCCGCCCTCGCCCTCGGCTGCGCCAGCTGGTCCTCTGGGCAGCTTGAGCGGGAGATCCGCGATAACGTCTGGCTCTCATGCGAACCGGACGAGGCTCTGATCTTCGACAGCCATCATGAGACCAAATGGGAGCGCGCCCTCGCCAAAATCGGCGTCCGCGCCGAGCAGCTATCGATGCACGCGGGACGGGCTTAAGGCCGGCAGGGGTCCGCCCCAGGTTTTCACAAATCTGTCGGCAATCCGTCGCCGAACCCTCATCGCTCTGTCGTCAAACCTATGCCCAGCCTCCCTATTAGCCAGCGTCATAAGCGGAGCGTTTACGCCCGCTCTGGGGGAATGCCATGCTGGGATGGGTCTTGGGGTCTCGCGGGGTCGCTGGCCTTTGCGGTTCGACGGCGGTCTTGATGGCGGGCGCCGCCTTGGCGCAGCAGACGCCGCCGGCGGCCGGCCCCAGCAGCGAGGACGTCGTCGTGACGGCGGCCAGGACCACCCGCTCCGCGGTCTCGCTCAGTGGCGGCGAGGTGCAGAAAATCCTGCCCGGCGCCAATCCTCTCAAATCGATCGAAACCCTTCCCGGCGTCGTGTTTCAGACCGCCGATCCCTGGGGCGTCGACGAGCAGAATGAGGAGGTGTTCGTTCACGGGTTCTCGACCCAACAGCTGGGGTACACCTTCGACTTCGTACCGCTCGGCGATCAGCAGTACGGCGGATATAACGGCTTAAGTCCCGCCAGAGCCGTGACGAGCGAGAACGTCTCGCGCGTCGAGCTGTCCTCCGGCGCCGGCGCCCTTGGGACGGCCTCCACCAGCAATCTTGGAGCCGTCATCGAGACCTTCTCACGCGATCCCGCCCGTCAATTCGGCGCCGAAGCGCGCGAGACCCTCGGCAGCTATGACACCACCCGCACCTTCCTGAGGCTGGATACGGGGGATGTTTTCGGCGGCGACGCCTATGTCTCCTACGCGCATCAAGACGCGCGCGCCTGGGACTTCGACGGACATCAAACCCAAGATCAGGTCAACGCCAAGTATAAGCATGAAGACGCGCATGGTACGCTGACCGCCTATCTCGACTACTCGAACAAGACGTTTCCCAACGAGGATGCGATCAGCTACGGCAATCAGCAGACGACCGCCGCTCAAGGGTTCATTCCCTATACGCGGCCCTATCTCTATCCCAACTTTTCGCAGGTTTCGACCTACTACACACTGGGTACGCCCCCTGCGGCGCAAGGTAATAATTTCTCCAACTATTTCTCCGCTGAACAGCGAGAGGACATCCTCGGCTACGCCAAGTACGACTATCGTTTCAACGACAGCCTGACCTGGTCGAACCAGGTCTACGGTCACTACGACTACGGGCGCGGCATCGTTGCGGGCCCCGTCAACAACGCGGGCCTTCCAGCCCTGTTCGCCACCTACTATCCCTCGCTGGTGGTGGGTGGCTCGGCCACGTCGCCAGGCAGTCTCAAGAATATCATCGGCGTGTTCGGCGGGTCGGGTCTCGAGGTCAGGACCACCGAGTACCACATCAATCGCTGGGGCGAGATTTCGACCCTTGACTGGCAGCTCGGGCAGCACTCGATCGAGCTTGGCCTATGGTACGAACACAACGATGAGGGCCAGCATCGTGTTTGGTACCCCTTCTCCAGCGCCAATAACGACACCTCCCCTTACGACACCCCGAAGGGACCCGCCGCCTTTACGCAGGACGCGGTCGACTTTTCGGTCGACGACGCGATCATCCATCTTCAGGACCAGTGGCGCGTTCTTCCGACGCTCCTGCTCCAGGCCGGCTTTAAATCGAGCCTGCAGACCGCCACGGGAACCGTGCTGATCCAACAGATCGAAGCGGCGCCCAACGGATTTCCCTCGGGAACGATTGTTTCCAATAACGGCTTTCTGCCGGAGGTCGGAGGCGTCTTCGACATCACCGCGCATGAACAGCTGTTCGCCAACGTCCAGCAGAACCTCCGCCAGTTCATCCCCTATAGCCAAGGCGGAAACTTCTATGGGACCTCGCCTTGGAATCTCGGCAACCAGGCGGCGTTCAATCTCTTCAAATCGACGGTTCAGCCCGAAACCTCATGGACCTACGAGATCGGCGCGCGCACCAAGAGGTCTCTCGATTTTGGCTTCATTACCGGGATCGAAGGACAGGCGAACTACTATCACGTCGATTTCTCGAATCGGATCCTGAACATAGCGCCCTACAATTTCATCAACCCAGCGCCGTCTATTCTTGTGAATGTCGGCGGCGTGACGACTGATGGGGTCGATCTTGAGGGTACGGTTCACTTCGGCCGGCATTTCAGCCTCTATGACGCCCTCTCCTACAATACCTCCACCTACAACCAGGATTACAACAGCGGGATCTCAAACGGCCATCCGATTGTGGTGCCGATCGCCGGTAAACAGGTTCCTGGCGAGCCGGATTGGCTCAACAAGACCATTGTGTCGACCAGCTGGGGCCCGTTCGAGGCGCAGATCAACGGCGACTACATGGGCAAGCGCTTCGCCACCTATCTCAATGACCTCTCGGTCCCCAGTACATTTCTTGTCGGCCTCGAGGCCAGCTACCGGTTCGATAGCCTGCCCCTCGCCTGGGTCCGGTCGGCCAAGTTCAGTCTCAACGCGACGAACCTGACCGGGAAGAAAGGCATATCGACCCTGGTGATCACCAGCGCGTCCGGCGGCTACCAAGGCTATCCGATTGCGCCCCGCATGCTGTTCGCCACCCTGCAAGCCGACTTTTAAGCGGCGGGGTCGCGGCGTTTCTAACGAGGCTGATGGTCACGCGCTCTGGCGGATCGGCGCACCGTCGAGATAGCTCTCATTGAGGTAGACCTCAGCCTCGCGAGCGTCTAGGGCCGGGGCATAGCCAAAACCCTGGCCGTAGTGACACCCAAGGGCCAAAAGCCGCCGGGCGACGGCGACGGTTTCAACCCCTTCGGCCACAACCTCAAGCCCGAGATCCCGGCCGAGGGAGGCGACTGAGCGCACAATCTTCTGGGAGCCCTCATTCTCGCTCATGGTCGTGACGAAATACCGGTCGATCTTCAAGGTCTCGAACGGGAGCCGGGTCAGGTAGGCGAGCGACGAGAAGCCGGTGCCAAAGTCATCGAGGGAGATGCCCGCGCCGGCCTCACGCAGCGCCGTCAGGGTCACCGCTGCGCGCTCAGGATCGCGCATGATATCGCTTTCGGTCACTTCGATCTTGAGCGTCCGAGCCGGAAGGTGATGGCGGCGCACCAGCTCGGCGACGAACTGCACGAGCTGCTCGTCCTCGATCTCGCCCGTGGTCAGGTTCACCGCGACGAACAGCTCTCCGGCTTCGGGGTGAGCCGATCGCCAGGCTGCGATCTGGTTCGCCGATGTCTCCAGGATGTGTCTTCCAAGCGCCCCCATCTGTCCAGCGTCCGCGATCAGGGGGAGAAAATCATCGGGCATGATCAGTCCGCGCCGCGGATGTTTCCAGCGCGCCAGGGCCTCGAACCCGGCGAGCTGGCCGGTTTCGAGGTGAGCGATCGGCTGGAAGAAGGGCACGATCTCGCCGCGCGCCAGGGCGCCGTGCAGATCGGCCTCGAGCGCCAGTCGCGAAAGCCCGTCTCCGGCGGGGGGTTTGGCGGCGCTCAGGGTTTTTCCAGCGCTCTTGGCGCTCTGCAGCACAACCGACGCCCGGCGCACCAGTTCGTACGCATCGGCCTCTGCGCCGCCCTCGGCGCGCGCCGCGCCGATCCAGAGCGATGGATGAATGTCGACGCCGCGTATCGACAGGGGCGCCTCAAGGTCCGCGCGGATCGCGGGCAAGGGATCCTCGCCTCCCGTGTCTTCGAGGATGAAGGCGAACTCGTCTTCTCCGATTCGCGCGGGCACGGAGGCTTTGGGAACCAGGCTGGAAAGGCGCGCGCCAAGCACCCGAAGGACAAGATCCGCCCGCTCCGGGCCCAGTCCCTCATTCAGCCGTCTCAACCGGGCAAGGTCAGCCGCCACCAGGCGTATCGACCCTGGCTTGAGCAGCCGAAGTTCGAGGCGGCGCAGGAAGCTCGCTCGGTCGAGAAGCCCTGTGAGGGCGTCGAAGCTGTCTGCCGGTTCGGAGACCGGGACCACAACCCCGGTGACGCAACGTCCGTCTTCAAGCCCGACGCCGCGCCAGAGGGTGGATGGGCCGCTGAGCATGCGGACGCTCGCCCGAGATGGAGCGGCGCCCGGAGTGAACAGGGCTGAGACGCCGGGCCGGTCCGCCTCTTCGGTCATGGCCAACAGGGCGGCGAGACTGCAGCTCGGCGCCAGGGGCTGAAGTCCCAGCGTCCGAAGATCGCCGAGCAGGTTTAGGCGATCGGCCCCAGCGTCATAACGCCAAAGGGCGGCGCCGGCTCCGCCAAGAGCCTCCAGCAGCGCTGTGGTGTTCGCCCAGCCGCGCGGGCCGCCGCTCGCCATTCTCTTCCCCGCTGGCGGGGCAGGCGAACGCGTCAGCGTCCGCCCGGCTCATCCGCAATCAGCCCAAACAACAGATGGTCTCGCCATTTCCCATTAATTTTCAAATAACCGCGCGCCAGTCCTTCCTCATGAAAGCCGACTTTGAGCAGGAGCTGGCGCGAGGCGTCATTGTCGGTGCAGCAGGCCGCCTCGACCCGGTGCAGGCCGAGCGTCCGGAATGCAAACCGGGTCACGGTCTGAACGCCCGCGGATACATACCCGTGGCGGGCATAGGGCTGGCCGACCCAATAGCCGATCTGCGCCGACTGGGCCACGCCCCGCATCACATTGCGCAGATTGACCCCGCCGACCAGGGCGTTGTCGTCGGCGCGGAAAACGAAGAAGGCATGGCCCTGACCGAGATCCCGGTCGCGGGCATAGAGCGCGAGCCGCCGGCGAAAAGCCGCGCGGGTCAGGTCGTCGGACGGCCAGGTCGGCTCCCAGGGCTGCAGGAAGGCTCTCGAGCCTTCCCTGAGCTCGACCCAGGCGCGAAAGTCGTTCATGCGCGGCGGACGCAGGCGCACGCCCTCGCCCTCCAGCGCCGTCCGATCATCCACGCCCATCCAGCTTAAGACCGCCATGCAATAGGTTTTAACCGACGGAGCCGCGCGTCGTCATCCCGGCTGACGCATCGCTGTGATCGCTGAGCGGGCGAGCCCGTCGGCCCGTTCGTTCAGGGGATGCCCCGCATGGCCTTTGACCCAGTGCCAACGCACGTCGTGACGGGCGCGGGCGAGATCGAGCCGTTTCCACAGGTCCTCGTTCTTCACCGGCTTGTTATCGGCGGTGCGCCAGCCGCGCGCCTTCCAACCGGCGATCCACTGCGTGATGCCTTGTCGAAGGTACTGGCTGTCCGTATGCAGGTCGACCGAGCACGGGCGTTTTAGAGCCTCGAGCCCCTCGATCGCGGCCATGATCTCCATACGGTTGTTGGTGGTCAGAGGCTCGCCGCCGCAAAGCTCCCGCTCGTGTTCTCTGAAGATCAGGATAGCGCCCCATCCGCCGGGTCCGGGATTTCCGCTGCAAGCGCCATCCGTATAAATCAAAACCGGTGTCACAAGACGTCCTCAAGCCCGCCGGCGCGGTGCACGTCAAGCCGCCGGACGTACTCCCTGGGGTCTTTGGGCGTCACAAGGGCGTCGGCCGCGCCGCGCCGCCAATCAATCAGCCGAGTGAGAAAAAAGCGCATCGCCGCGCCCCTGGCGAGAATCGGCAGGGCTGCATACTCCGCCGACGTCAGTCGCCGTCCGGTTTGATATCCGGCGAGCAAGGCGCGGACGTGATCGGGCATAACCCGGCCGTTGGCGTCGAAACACCAGGCGTTCAGGCAGACGGCGAGATCGTAAGCAAGGGCGTCGTCGCACGCGAAGTAATAGTCGATGGCGCCGGCGAAGCGGCCGCGGGCGAAGAACACGTTGTCAGGGAAGAGGTCGGCATGGATCGGCCCCGTCGGCAGGCCGCTTGGCCAGCCCGCCGCCAGGGCGTCTAGATCTGATGAGATCCGTGCGTCGAGGCCTGACTCCAGGGCGGCGGCTGCGGTCCGATGCGGCTCGAACATGGGCGCCCAGGCGGCGAGGCCGAGGGCGTTTTCGCGGCGCCCCTTAAACCCCTCGCCGGCCGCGTGCAGGCGCGCAAGGCCGGACCCCGCCTCTTCGCAGTGCGCCGCAGTCGGCCGGCGGACCGAAAGTCCGCTGAGAAAGGTGACGATGGCGCAAGGTTTGCCCCGCACTTCGCTCAGAGCTTGGCCGCTCCGGTTGGCGATGGGGGTAGGACAAGGAAAACCCCGGCCGGCCAGCCAGTGCATCAAACTGAGGAAGTAGGGCAGATCGTCTGTGCGCACGCGCCGTTCGTAGATGGTCAGGACGAACCGGCCCTGTTCAGTCTCAAGAATGAAGTTGGAGTTTTCAATTCCCTCAGCGACGCCTTTGCACGACAGAGCGCGGCCAAGGTCGTAGCCTACGAGGAGATCCTCGAGTTCGCGGTCGGAGATGTCGGTGTAGACGGCCACGCCGCCTGATCGGCCGTGCGGCGCTAACGGTCAAGCGGCCAGGGCCCGATAATGCGGCGCCCGATGACTGATGCGCCGAACGCGCAGACGCTGGCGCCCCGCGCGGCGGCCAAGGTGCAGATCCGGTCTGGTCCCGGGCCTGCGCCGCAAGAGAACCGACGGCAGGGCGCAGGCGGGCCCGCAGCCCGGCGCCAGGCCGGTCCGCGAAGGGCCCCTTAAGCCTGTCAGAGGGCGTGATCGGCGATAAGCCGCGGCAGTTTGAAGGTCACGTCCTCGATGCGCTCGGGGGCTTCTTCGATCAGAACCTCGAAGCGACGCCGCAGGGTGTCAAGCACGCCGCGGACAAGGTGTTCGGGGGCTGAGGCGCCGGCCGTCAATCCAAGCCTCGACACCCCCTTCAGCATGGCGTCCGTCACGCCGCCCGCGTCCTCAATCAGCTGAGCATCCCGCGCCCCGCCGCGGCGCGCGACTTCAACGAGGCGCTGGGAGTTGGACGAGGCCTGCGACCCTAGCACCAGCACCAGATCGCAGCCCGGGGCGATTGCTTTCACCGCCTCCTGCCGATTGGTGGTGGCGTAGCAAATGTCCTCGCGGTGGGGTCCGGCGATCGTGGGGAAGCGCCGCTTCAGCGCCGCGATCATCTCGGCAGTATCGTCCAGGGACAAGGTGGTCTGGGTGACGAAGGCCAGGTTGTCGGGGTCGCGGGGCGAAAAGCGCCGGATATCGTCCGCCGTTTCGACCAAGGTCATCGCGCCCTCAGGCAGCTGGCCGAGGGTTCCAAGGACCTCAGGGTGGCCGCCGTGACCAATCAGCAAAATCTCGCGGCCGGCCTGATGGTGGCGCTCTGCGTCGAGATGAACCTTAGACACCAGAGGGCATGTCGCATCGAGATAGAGCATATGACGCTGGGACGCTTCGATGGCTGCAGCTTTGGGCGCACCGTGGGCTGAAAAGATCACCGGTCGATCGGCCGGGCACTCACACACCTCGTCGACGAACACCGCGCCGAGCTTGCGCAGGCGCTCGACGACGTGAGTGTTGTGCACAATTTCATGGCGCACATAGACCGGCGCCCCGAACGTCTCGATCGCCCGCTCGACCATCTGGATCGCCCGCTCGACCCCGGCGCAGAACCCGCGCGGACTGGCGAGCCTGACAGTCAGAAGCGGCAGACGGGGCAGGTTGACGTGCATAGGGACAATCTAGGCCAGGGCGAGCCCGTGAGCCAGCGCCGCGTCGATCGGTCTAGCGGCGGCGACGTCGCCTTCATTGCGACGCGAAGCCGTAGCAGGTATGAAGGGCGCTGTCGGTCGGGACCGCGTCACCCCCCATTTACCTCCGGATCATCGCGATGCGTCGTTTGTCTTTCGTCTTCCTTGGTGTCGCCCTTATGGTCGTCGCGCCGACGGTCAAGAAGGCGTATGCCCAGTCCAGCCAGGCGGAGCGCGACGATGATGCGCGTCGTCAGGCCGAGGACGACGAAGACAAGAAGAAGAAGCAGAAGGACAAGGATTGGAACACCGACCCGGCGCCGCTTCCGGCGGTCACCAACGCCGGACCCTGTCCGTTCGTAAAGGTGCTCTACGACGCCGCGCGCTATGTTGAATTAAAAGACAACAAGGAAGCCCTGAACGCTGTGGGCTGGACGGGCGAGGTTGAAGGCATCCGTTCCACCTGCGCATACAAGACCAACGAACCGATCAAGGTTCAGGCGGCGATCAAGTTCGGTCTTGGCCGCGGTCCCCAAGCGGTCGGCGACTCCAAGGACTACCGCTACTGGGTTGCGGTCACCTCCCGAAACCAGGCGGTGATCAGTAAGCAGTACTTCGACATCGTCGGCGAGTTCAAACCCGGGCAGGACCGGATCACGGTGATCGACACCTTGAAAGGGATTGTGATTCCCCGCGCCGATGCGACCGTCTCTGGATCTCAGTTCGAGATCCTGATCGGCTTTGATGTGACCCCCGAAATGGCCGACTTCAACAGACTGGGCAAACGCTTCCGGGCGGTGACCACGCAGACCGCTTCTGCCGGCGGCGGCGATTAGGCCCTAATGCGCGATCTTAAGCGTCGCCTGGGCGAAGCGGTCGAGGCCGCCTTCGCCGCAGAAGGCTTGCCTGCGGAATTGGGCCGAGTGACGCCCTCGGACCGTCCGGATCTGGCCGACTTCCAATCCAACGGCGCCCTTGCGGCCGCCAGGCTCGCCAAAGCGAACCCGAAGGAGATCGCCGGCCGGGTGGCTGCCCGGATCAGGTCCGAGCCAGAGCTTGCCTCCGTGGAGATCGCCGGGCCCGGCTTCATCAATCTTAAGCTCACGGACGCCGCCCTTTCGATGCGTGCGGCCGAGATCGCGGCCGATCCACGGACCGGCGGGGCTCTGACCGTGGCGCCCCGCCGCGTGTTGGTCGATTACGGCGGTCCCAATGTCGCCAAGCCCATGCACGTGGGACACCTTCGCGCCTCGATCATCGGCGAAGCGATCAAACGGCTTTTTCGCTGGCGCGGCGACGTCGTGGTTGGCGACGCCCACTTCGGCGACTGGGGGTTCCAGATGGGACTGCTTATCGTCGCTGTGGCCGACGCGGGCCTCGACCCAGCTCTGCTCACGCTCGACGATCTTGAGCGGCTCTATCCCCGGGCGGCGGCTGAGGCCAAAACCGATGCCGGATTTCGCGACCGCGCCCGAAAGGCGACCGCGGAGTTGCAGGCCGGCCGAGAGGACTATCGGTCGCTTTGGTCCCGCTTCGTCGAGGTGAGCCGCACAGCCCTGCAACGCGAATTCCGTGCGCTCGGGGTCGATTTCGATCTCTGGAAGGGCGAGAGCGATGCCGACCCCCTGATGGGCTTTATGATCGAGGACCTCAGCGCCAAGGGCCTGCTTGTGCCCGATCAGGGCGCGCAGATCGTCCGCGTCGCGCGCCAAGACGACAAGCGCGAGGTGCCGCCATTGATCGTGGTCTCATCGGAAGGCTCTGCGATGTACGGCGCGACCGACCTCGCCACCGTGATCGACCGCAGCCGGAGCTTCAACCCCGAGCTCACCCTCTATGTGGTGGATCAGCGTCAGGCCGATCATTTCGATCAGGTGTTCCGAGCCGCCTACCTTGCCGGCTACGCAGCGGAGGGGTCGCTAGAGCACATCGGGTTCGGCACCATGAACGGGCCGGACGGCAAACCCTTCAAGACCCGCGAAGGCGGGGTGCTGAAGCTGCACGATTTGATCACCATGGCCACAGACAAGGCGCGCGAGCGCCTGCACGAGGCGGGTCTAGGCGCAGAACTCCCGGCCTCAGAATTCGAGACGACAGCCCAGAAGGTCGCCGTGGCGGCGTTGAAGTTCGCCGACCTCTCCAACTTTCGCGGCACGAGCTACGTCTTCGACCTCGACCGCTTTATCAGCTTCGAGGGTAAGACCGGTCCATATCTGCTTTATCAGGCGGTCCGGATAAAGAGCTTGCTTCGCCGGGCGCCGAGCGATGGGGCCGAAGCTGGCCCGGTCCTTGTGCGTGAACCTGCTGAGCGCGATCTCGTGTTGACCCTGGACGCCTTCGATCAGGCCGTGCTCGACGCCTACGACAAACGCGCTCCCAACGCCGTCGCCGAGCACGCCTATCGGTTGGCGCAGAGTTTTTCGAGATTTTACGCCGCCTGCCCGATCCTGCAGGCCGAAGACGAGGCGACCCGTAGATCTCGCCTCAACCTCGCGCGCACCACCCTTAGGCAGCTCGACCTGGCCCTCGAGTTGCTCGGCATCGCAACCCCAGAACGGATGTAGGCGATTCCCAAGGGGAATCGCCTATCTCCAGAACCCCCGAACGCCGTCAGGTGCAGGCGCCGGCGTTCCACTCGTACTTATTCTGATCCTGACGCCAGACCCACTGGCCGCAGGCTTTCTTCTGAGACGGCGCAGCGCCAGACGCGCCCGCAGACGCAGACGGCGCCGGGGCGTAGCCCTGGGGCGCATAGCCTGCCGGCGGCGGCGGGCCGTAGTCGTCGTAAGCGTCTTCATAAGCGTAGGGCGGAACGTAGCCATAATAGGGGTAGTAGTACCCGGGATAGTAACCCCAGTACCAAGGATCCCAGGCGGCGCCGAGCGCCAGGCCCAGGCCAAACCCGCCCCAGCCCCAGCCCCAACCCCAGCCGTGGCCGCGATAGCCGTATCCACCACGATATCCGTACCCGGCGTGGCCATAGCCCCCGCCGGAATGATAGCCCCCGCCGCTATGACCGCCGCCGCCATGGCCCTGCGCGGATGCGGCGATCGGGGTGAGGGCGCAGGCGCTGATCATAAGCGCCGCTGCAAGCCTCTTCATCTTGACCTCCAAACTCTACCCCCACCCTGTAATTTGCCCCTTAACGTGTCGGGCTCAAGGCCTCATATGCTGAATTTCCGCAGGGGGGCCTGGAGTTTAGCGTCTAATGAGCAACATTGGTTCAATCAAAGCCCGATCTTTCGCCCTCTGCGTCCTGGCGGCGTCACTCTCGGCGTCCCTGGCGGGGGGCGCGCACGCCCAGACCGCCCAGCTTTCCAGTCTGCACGACGCCCTGCACCTGACCCCCGCTCAGGAGGACGGCTGGCGCGCCTATGTCGCGGCCATCAGCCCTGATCCCAACGCCGACGCGCGCCATCGCGAAACCGCGAGGATGATGCCGACCTTAACCACGCCCCGGCGCGTCGATCTGATCAATGCCGAGATCGACGAAGATGCGGCCCTGGTCCATCGGCAAGGTCAGGCGGTCAAGGCTTTTTACGCCAGCCTGACCCCAGCCCAGCAGCACGCCTTTGATCGACAGACCGCGCAGACTGAGACCGGCGATCCGCAGCAACAACCATTCAACTCGGGCCGCCTGGGCGCTCCGTCGAACGATGCGCTTCCGCCGCCGCGTTGACGTCAGACTGGCGCAGGACAGGTCGCAAATCGTCCCCGACGGAGCAGCGCGGCGCTCAGCTCAGCGCTAAGGTCCAGGGATGATCGCCGAGCCAGGGCAGGGGCGCGCTCTGCGTCCCGGGCCGCAACCCGGCCTTGGGTCAGCGGAGCTCGGCGGCCATGCTCATAAAAGCCTTGGCCGTCGCGCTATCCGGTGCGGTGGCGGCGAGCGGCGCGCCGTTGTCGCCGCCTTCGCGCAGGGCGATGTCAATCGGGAGCTCGCCGAGGAAGGGAACGCCGATCTCGTGAGCCATGGCGCGCGCGCCGCCGCGGCCGAAGATTTCGATCGGGACGCCCGTGGCGGGATCCGGGAAATAGGCCATGTTCTCCACCACGCCCAGAACACGAACCCCAACCTTGCCGAACATGGCCACGCCGCGCCTGACGTCGGCAAGAGCGATCGACTGGGGGGTCGAGACGATCACCGCGCCGTCGATGGCGATTTTTTGCGACAGGGTGAGGAGGATGTCGCCAGTGCCCGGCGGCAGGTCCAAGACCAGAACGTCGAGCGGTTCGGTGTCGCTGCCCCAGGCGACCTCGTTGATCAGCTGAATAACCGCAGAGGAGGCCATAGGCCCGCGCCAGATCATGGCTGAATCGGAGGCGGTGATCAGCCCGATAGAGGAGACCTTCACACCATAGGCGCTCGCCGGGATCATCCGCTTGTCTGAGGTCAGGCGCGGCTGCCCCGAGACGCCCATCATCTGCGGCGCCGACGGGCCATAGACATCCGCGTCCATGAGGCCGGCGGCGAGGCCGAGGCGCGCGAAGGCGCAGGCGAGGTTGGCCGCGACTGTGGACTTGCCGACCCCGCCCTTGGCCGAGGCTATGGCGATGATCCTCTTAACATAATCGGGCCGCGTCGCTGTGGGCGCCGGCCGCAGGGTCGCACGGGGATCCTCAGCGACGGTGGCGCGGCGCGGCTGCGGCGCGGGCGCGGGCGCGGTCTCTTCGGCGGTCAGGACCACGTGGACCCTTTCCACACCGGGCAACGCCTGTAGCACCGCCTCGGCCTGATCGCGCACGGCGGTGTAGAGCTTGGCGTCTGACGCCGCCACTTCGAGCATAAAGCCTGCCCGACCCTCGCGCAGGGTCAGGCCGCGCACCAGGCCGGCCACGGCCAGACCCTGACCGGACTTCGGATCCTTCACGGTGTTGAGCGCCTTTAGCACGGCGTCGCGACTGGGCATAAGCTCCATGCCGCTCCCTTAGCGCGCCGCGACCACGGGTGCGAACTCTGTGATGTCATAGCCCTGGAAATAAAGCAGACCGGCCAGGTCAGCGTGGTCGAGCCGAGCGTCGGCGCCCGCCGCCACCACGGGCTTGGCGCGATAAGCCACCCCAAGGCCTGCCGCCTTTATCATCTCAAGGTCGTTGGCTCCGTCTCCGATCGCCAGGGTCTGGTCAAGCGCGACGCCGAGCGCAGCAGCCTCGCGCGCCAGCGTGGCGAGCTTAGCCGCCCGGCCCAAAATCGGTTCGCCCACGGCGCCGGTCAGTCTCTCCCCGTCGTCGAGCAGGGTGTTGGCGAAATCGGCGTGGAACCCGGCGGCGGCGGCGACGGGCCCGGTAAAGCTCTTGAACCCGCCCGAGACCAGCACGCAGCGCGCGCCGTGCGCGGCCATGGTCGAGATTAAAACCTGCGCCCCCGGGTTCAACCGAACCCGCGTGTCATAGCAGGCGCCAAGGGCGTCCAGCTCTAGCCCAGCCAGCATGGCGACGCGCTCGCGCAGGGCGCTTTCGAAGCCGATCTCCCCGCGCATGGCGCGCTCAGTGATATCCGCGACCTCGGCCTTTCGGCCGGCGAAGTCGGCCAGCTCGTCAAGGCACTCGCAGCTGATGATGGTGGAGTCCATATCGGCCAGCAGAAGCCGTTTGCGCCGTCCCTCGGCCGGTTGGATGCAGACGTCCACAGGAAGCGCGGCGACGGCGAGATCAGCGGCCTCGCGCAGGGCGGCGACGTCTGCGCCCTCGACAATCCAGTCCCGGGCGCCAAGGCCCAGCCGGCGGCGCGCCTTGACGCGGCCCCCGGCGGCGGCCACCGCTGCCTCGAGCCGCGCGTCGGCGGCGGGCTCGGCGCCAGGAGACGGTGTGACGAAGGTAAGTGCGAGCAACATGGCCAAGCCCTGCGTCTGGCTGATCGCCGGCCCAACCGCAAGCGGCAAGTCCCGCCTGGCGCTCGCTCTGGCGGAGCGCGAGAACGCGGACATCGTCAATGCAGACGCCCTGCAGGTCTATAGCGACCTCTCCATTCTCACGGCCCGGCCGACGGAGTCTGATCTTCGTCGAACGCCGCATCACCTCTACGGGGTTGTGGACGGGACGCAGGCCTGGTCGGTCGGCCGCTGGCTGGGCGCGGCCGCCTCTCGCTTGGCCCACATAGGCGCGCTCGGTAGGACAGCGATCGTGGTCGGCGGGACGGGTCTTTACCTGCGCGCCCTGACGGAGGGCTTGTCCGAGATCCCGCCTGTCGAGCCCGCGCTTAGGGACGAGATCGAACTCAGCCTCGGAAGGGATGGGGAAACAGAGTTTAGAGAGCGCCTTCGGCGTCTGGATCCAGCGGCCGAGGCGCGCATCGCCGCAGGGGACCGCCAGCGCCTGGTTAGGGCGTTGAGCGTCGTCCTGGCGACCGGAAGGGCCCTCAGCGCCTGGCAGGCTGACCGGGGTCAACCTGTGCTGAGGATCTGGAGAGGCCTGGTGCTGGATCCGCCGCGCGAGGCGCTTTACGCAAGGGGCGAGGCGCGGCTGCAAACCATGCTCGAGCAAGGGGCCCTTGAGGAAGTCGCAGAGCTGATGGTGAAGGGGCTCAGGCCGTCAGCGCCGATCATGAAGGCTTTGGGCGTGCCTGAGTTCGCCGCACATCTCAGAGGCGAAACCTCCCTTGAGGAGGCGCTGGCTTTGGCGCGACAGGCGACGCGCCGCTACGCCAAACGCCAGACCACCTGGTTTAGAAATCAGACCCCGGACTGGCCCCGGCTAGCGGCGGCCGACCCTCAGGCGGCTCTGGAGTGTCTCATGATCAGGCCTTGACGCCCGGGCTTGTGGGCGGGGCGCGTCCTTTGCTTCGGGCCCACGTCGGTCAGAGGCTCTCGAGAGCCTTGGGCCCCGAAGGGGCGAGATTGCCGTCCAGCCGCGACGGGACGCTCGGGTTTGTCCATCGCCGCACGTTTTCCGGCCGGTGTTGCGGATCGACGTCCGGGGGTTGACCCCAGGCAAGCAGAGGCGGCTCTCTTACGGCCATGCGCCGAATCGCGTCGATCTATCTGTCAGGCCCCGAGCGCTGGACCATGGACCCCACAGCGCTCATGGCGCGGCAAAGGAAGCTCTGCGAGGCGGCGGGCGTGGAGCCCCTCTTCGCCGGGGATACCCCCTTGGTTGAGCGAGACGGGTCCGAAGCCATGGCGCGCGAGCTCTATGCGGCGACCCTCTCCAGTCTGCGCCGCGCCGACGCGGTCATCGCTAACCTGACCCCCTGGCGCGGCCCCTCCGCCCATCCGGCCGCCGCCTTTGAGGCGGGTTTCGCCTCGGCGCTCGGCAAACCGATGTTCGCCTATATGAACGTCGCCCATGAAGCGGACGCCGAATACGCGGCTCGGGTCGAAGCCATGAACGGAGGGGTTGTTGGAGAAGACGGCGTGCTGAGGGACGCTGAGGCGACGGCGATCGAGGACTTCGGGTTGCCCGAGACGGTCATGCTCTGGGCCGAGGCGAGGCGGTTCTTCTGCATCGTGACCCCTGACCCGTTCGGCGATGTCACGGGTGTCGAACTCTGCCTTGAGGCGATCAAGGCTTACGCGGGCTAATCCCACCCAAGCTCTGCCTCGCCGCGGAAAATTGCGTCCGCCTCAGCCGTGTGCTTGGCTTGGGACCGGGCGTGAAGGATGAGGGGCGCCAAGAGGACCAGAGGCGCCCTGCCGCCCCGTAAGGCTTTGACCAGGACCCGTTTGGCGGGCTGGTCAAAGAAGGGCTGGACCGGGCGGATGCGGATCGATCCTGCGCGGGGCGCCAAGCCTGAGAGGATATCGCCCAACCGATCGGCCCGGTGGATCAGGAGAATCTGGCCGCCGTCTTTTGTCGCATCGGTCAGGAAGCTTAACCAGGCCGAGAGGCCGTCCTCAGCCAGCCAGGCGCCCGACTTTTCAGGAGCCGGACCTCTAAGGGCGCGGGGATCGTCGAAGAAGGGCGGATTGGCGAAGGCGGCGTCGACCTGTTGGAGGCCGAGGGCGCGAAATCCAGCGGCGACGTCTCCCTTGAGGGCGACCACACGGTCTTGCAGGTGATTGAGGTCAATGTTGCGCTTTGAAAGGTCAAGAGCCTCCTGATCCCGTTCGACGCCGAAGACGTGATTTTTGGGGTGGCGGAACGCCGCCTGCAAAAGCGCAGCCCCGACCCCGCTCCCGATCTCGAGCGCCCGCTGTCCCGGTTTCAGCTGCAGCGCGGCCGCCAGCAGGGCTGCGTCCATGCCCGCGCGATAGCCGCGCTCGGGTTGGATCAGGCGCAGCTTCCCCCCAAGCAGAAGATCGGCGCGCCGGCCTGGCTCGATCTCCGCTCCGGCCTCGTCCATACCATCCTTCACAACGCGGTTCCCTTGACCCTTGGGGGTCAGGTCACCATTGTGCGCCACGCGCGCGGCCTCACGCCATCCCTGGTGTGTCGGCTGCAATAAAGGCCTGAATCTTGGACGCAGCCGCAGCATCGCTAGCCCCCCCAAAGCCCTCCGTCGACCAGCTCCTTGCCCTGGCCGAGCGGGATATGGCGGGGGTCGACGCGCTGATCCTGGAACATATGGCGTCCACCGTACCAGTAATCCCGGCACTGGCGGAGCATCTGATCGCGGCCGGAGGCAAGCGCCTCAGGCCCTTGATCGCCGTATCGGCGGCGAGGGCCGCTGGCGCTCAAGACCAGGCGTTCCGCAAGCTGGCGGCGGCGGTGGAGTTCATCCATACAGCCACTTTGCTGCACGATGATGTGGTCGATTCCTCGGCGCTGCGGCGAGGCAAGGTCGCGGCGCATCTGATCTGGGGCGCGCCCTCGAGCGTGCTGGTCGGCGACTTCCTGTTCGCCCGCGCGTTCGAATTGATGGTTTCGGCGGGCTCGATGCGGGCGCTTGAGATTTTGGCGCGCGCCGCTCGGGTGATCTCCGAAGGCGAGGTGCTTCAGCTGACGCGCGCGCATGAGATCACCCTGACCGAGGAGATGTACCTCGAAATCATCTCCGCCAAGACCGCCGAGCTGTTCGCGGCGGCGGCGGAGGCGGGCGCGGTATCGGCCGGCGCGGGCGACCAGACCATCCGCGCCTTCCGCACGTTCGGCATGAACGTCGGCATCGCCTTCCAGCTGGTCGATGACGCCCTGGATTATTCGGGCGCGGCCGGCGCCCTCGGGAAAAACCCCGGGGATGATTTCCGCGAAGGCAAGGCGACGCTGCCCCTGCTTTACGCGATTGCGCGCACCGGCGCGGTCGAGGCGGCGTTCTGGAACCGCACGGTGGGGGACCTCAACCAGGATGAGGCCGATTTCGTGCGCGCCCAACACCTGGTGAACTCAACCGGCGCCCTCGCCGCCACGATGGACCTGGCCTACGATTACGCCGACCGGGCCAAGATGGCCCTCGCCGGGATTGGCGATCCGGTGTGGCGTAGCGCGCTCTGCGAACTGGCCGACGTCGCCGTCAGCCGGACGGCTTAGACCGTTCGAGGCGCCGGTCGAGCCACAGCCAGCTGGCGATGGAGAGGCCGACCCCGAGGCTGAAGACGGCGGCGGCGATCCAAGGATCGGTCTTGGCCACGCCCATCCCTGCGAGGGTGTAGGCGCCGACCATCAGCCAGAGGCGGCGCGCCAGATCCGCGTGGTCCGTCCCATGCGCCGCCAGCCAACGCTGATAGAGGTGGTCCTTGTGCGCCTCAAATAGCCGGCTGTTTCGGCGAGCCCTGACGAGGAGGGTCAAGAGCACATCTGTCAGAAGCGGGGTGATGGCGATCGGGACGGTAAAAAGGCTCAAGGAACCGCCTGGGCGTGAAGGGTTGCAGGCGACCACGGCCGCCGCCGCAATGAGGGCCCCCAGGAACAAAGCGCCGGCGTCGCCCTGAAAGAGACGCGCCTTAGGATAATTCCACGGTAAAAAGCCGAGGCATGCGCCCGCTGCACCCATCAAAAGCGCCGCAAGGGCGACGTCCGCGTCACTTAAGCATCGAAGGCCGAGGCCGAAGACCACCAGGGCGAGGGCGCCGGCGACAAGGCCGTTGGCCCCATCCATGAAATTTACGGCGTTGACCGTGACAAGCATCCAGAGCGCTGCGCCGCAGACCGCGAGAGGAAGGGGCAGGGGGAGGCTGAGCGCGCGCGTCAGGGGTATCGACGAGGGGTGGGCTATGACGGCGAAAGCGGCGGCGAGGATGAGCTGGAGGCCAAGCTTGGTCTTTGCCCCGAAGTCGGCGACATCGTCGAGTGCGCCGAGGAGGCCATGGGCCAGGGCGACGGCGAAGGCGGCCGTAAACGCCAGGTCGACGCTGTGCGAACGCCTTATCGCGGGGGCGGTTGCAATGAGGGCGACGGCCACGCCTGCAAGGAGGGCGAGGCCGCCGGCGGTCGGCGTTGGGACCGCGTGCATGCTACGGCCGCGCGGCCGGTCAACCGGGCCGCACCATTGCAGGAGGCCGGACGCCGTCCAGGCGACGACAAGCGCAAACAGCGCCCCGAGCCAGGCGGCGGCAGGGGAGCTCATGGCGCGGGGATCCTAGCGCAGGCTGGAGCAGAACCGCTGTATACGGGTGCAGGCCTCCTCGAGCACCTCGGTCGAGGTGGCGTAGGAGATGCGGAAGAAGGGCGACAGGCCGAAGGCAGCGCCATGCACCACCGCGACCGCCTCCGCGGCGAGGAGCGCCTTGGCGAAATCCTCGTCGGTCTCGATCAGCGTTCCGTCCTCGGTGGATTTCCCTAAAAGGCCTGCGCACGAGGGATAGACATAAAAGGCGCCTTCGGGTTTGGCGCACGTCAAGCCGGAGGCTTGATTGAGCATGGACACGACAAGGTCCCGGCGCTTCTCGAAGTGCGCAGCGCGCTCGGGAATGAAGTCCTGCGGACCGTTCAGGGCTTCGACCGCGGCGGCCTGGCTGATGGAGGACGGGTTGGAGGTGGTCTGGCTGATCACCTTGCCCATGGCTTTGATCAAAGGCTCTGGCCCCGCCGCATAGCCGATCCGCCAACCGGTCATGGCGTAGGCCTTAGAGACCCCGTTCATGGTCAAGGTGCGGTCATAGAGCGCCGGTTCAACCTCGGCGATGGTGGAGAACTTGAAGCCGTCATAAAGGAGGTGCTCGTACATGTCGTCGGTCAGGATCCAGACCTCAGGATGGCGTAGCAGGACCTCGGCGATCGCCTTTAGGTCGTCCGCCGAATAGGCCGCGCCCGTCGGGTTGGATGGCGAATTCAGGATGAGCCACTTGGAGCGCGCGGTGATCGCCTGCTCCAGGGCGTCGGGCGTCAGCCTGAAGCCGTCTTCGGCCCGTGTCGGAACGATCACCGGCTCGCCGCCGGCCAGAAGCGCCATGTCTGGATAGGACACCCAGTAGGGCGCCGGGATCAGGACTTCGTCGCCCGGGGAGAGGCTGGCGAGGAGGGCGTTATAAATCACCGGTTTTCCGCCGGGCGCCACATGCACCTGGCTGGGTTTGTAGTCGAGGCCGTTCTCGCGCTTGAATTTGGCGCAGATCGCCTTTTTGAGCTCAGGCGTGCCGTCCGGGTCGGTGTATTTGGTGACCCCGTTGCGGATCGCCGTGATCGCCGCCTCTTTGATGTTATCGGGGGTGTCAAAATCGGGCTCGCCCGCCGACAGGGCGATGACATCGATCCCCTCGGCTTTCAGCGCGCGCGCCTGGGCCGAAATGGCCACGGTGGGCGAGGCTTTGACGCGACGAAGGGCGGCGGATTCGGTGAACATGGGGCCTCCAGACGATGCGCGGCTGTCTAGAGGGTTTGGGCTATCAGGGGAACCGCTCAAGCGTGCAAATCCGCCCTTGTCGTTTTCTGCGACGTCCCTTCACCCGCGCGCGGGTGACGGCGGCGATAGCAGGCCAAGGTCGGCACGCACGTCGTCCGGTTTGACGCCGCGCGCCCTCAGGTCTGCGAGGCGAGCTGCAGCGTCGCGTTTGGCCAGACGCCTGCCGTCCGCGCCGAGGATGAGCCGATGGTGCCGATAGACGGGCGGTTGCAGGCCGAGAAGGGCCTGCAACAGGCGCTGAACATGGATCGCCTCCTTAAGATCCTCCCCGCGGATCACGTGGGTGACGCCCTGGAGGGCGTCGTCGACCACCGAGGCGAGGTGATAGGCGACGCCGACATCTTTGCGCGCCAAGACAACATCCCCCGCCCTGTCCGGGCGAGCCTGAAGTTCGCCAAGGTCCACATCGGTGAAGGTGAGCTGATCGTAGGCGTCTCCAAGCCGCTCGCGCGCCGCCCGAAGGGAGAGGCGCCATGCGAAAGGTTCGCCCCTCGCCAGGCGATCGGCCTCCTCCTCAGCGCCCCTGGCCTCGCCCTCTAACAAGGGTTCGGGTCCATGCGGCGCTGAAGCGGCGCGCTCGGCGGTCTCTTTGCGGGTTCGAAAGCAACGGTAGAGGACGCCCTCGCTGCGGAGCTGGTCGAGCGCAGCGCCATAGTCGGCCATGTGTTCGGACTGACGGCGAACGGGCGTCTCCCATTCCACGCCAAGCCAGGTGAGATCTTCATAGATGGCTTGCTCGAACTGCGGCCGGCAACGGGTCCGGTCGATATCCTCGATGCGCAGCAGACACCGGCCGCCCGCCGCCTTGGCCGCGTCATAGGCGATCAGCGCCGAATAGGCGTGACCGAGATGTAAGGCGCCGGTCGGGGAGGGCGCGAAGCGGGTGACGAAGGGGCCGTTCGCCGCCGGCGGGTTCAGAGTTCGCGGCTCGGTGAATGGCAGACGCGGGCCATGAGCGCCTCGACGAACCGGTCCTCGCCTCCCAGGGCCTCAATCATCGGCCTGAACTGGGCGAAGCCGACCATTTCGGCCACGCCATGGGCTGCACACCAGGCGGAGATGCACCAGAGTTTCAGGTCAACGTCATTGGCAGGGTCGATCCCGGCGCGGATCATCGCCTGTTCAACCAGATGGAAACCGCCCCCTTCGCCGTGGGTCTTGTCAGGCATGGCGTCGCGGTCGCGCGAACAATCGTACATCACGCGGTAAAGCGCCGGGTTCTCACGCGCGAACCGCACATAGGCCACGCCCATGGTGGTGATCTTGCTTTCCTTATCGGCCGCGACCGCACCTTTGATCGCGTCGCCGAGGGCTTCGAAGCCGGCTTCTGCGATCGCGTTGAGCAGGTCTGACTTGTCCTTGAAGTGATGATAGGGAGCAGCTGGGCTGACGCCCGCCTCCCGCGCTACCGCTCTTAGAGACAGGGCCTGCGGGCCTTCACGCTCCAAAATCCGCTCGGCGGCGAGGATCAGCGCACGGCGCAGATCGCCATGGTGGTAGGGACGGGCGTCTGCGGTGTCGACGGCGACAGGCTTGTTCATTGCGGGCACTCTAACTTTTCATCCGAACGCCGTAAAGTTAATCTTGACACCGTTCAAATGGGTGGTATTTAAGCACTGTTCAGATCGACCTTGGCCTTTGGGGCTGGGGTCGCAAACTCACTCAGGGAATACCACCATGTCGTATCAAAATCTTGCTAGCGCCTTTGACGCCATTCGCGCCTCCGACAGCGCCATCACCCGCTTCGCGGACCGGATCGGAACGTTTGCTCTGCTCGTTATGGGCCTCGCTATGGGCGGCGTCACCGCCTTTGCCGGCCTCTGAACACCAGGGCGCTTGCGGCTCGTGTCCATGGCGGCGTACGCCGCCGTCATGACCGGGCCGGACGCCGCCGATATCACAGCCGCCAGGGCGCAGCTTGCCCGCCTCGACGCCGGCCTCGCCCGCGCGAATGCGGCGACCCCAGACTTCATTTGGCGCACGCAGGAAGCGGGTTTTTCCGGGCTCGTACGGACCCTCGTGAGCCAGCAGGTGTCGACCCGCTCAGCCGCCGCGATTTGGCGGCGCCTCAAGACCGGACTTGACGAGGTGACGGCCGATAAGGCTCTTGGCGTCGGGATGGAGGGGCTTAAAGGGTTTGGCCTCTCCCGGCCCAAGGCGCGCTATATTCTAGCCATCGCCGAGGCCGAACGAGACGGCGCCATCGATTTCCAGAGCCTCTCCACGCTTGATGACGATGCGGCTATTAAGGCGCTCAGCAGCCTAACCGGGGTCGGCCGCTGGACTGCGGAGGTCTACCTGAGCTTTTGCGAGCGCCGGCCGGATTTTTTCCCGGCCGGCGATGTCGCTCTCCAGGAGGGGATGCGTCTGGCTGATCGGGCCGAGCGGCGGCTCACCGAAACAAAGCTTTATGCGCGCGCCGAAGCCTGGCGGCCGCACCGCGGCGTTGCAGCGCATCTGCTCTGGGCTTATTACGGCGGGATCAGGCGTGGAGAGATCGATCCGGCCTGAACCTGTCAGCTCTGCCCGTCGCGATCGTCTGCAGGCGACAGAGCGTCGTAGAGATGTCACTAGGAATCGCATAAAGCTCTGAGTTATTCACGCCTGCCAACCTTCGATATCCAGACTTAAGGAGGTTCGTCTTCACGGGTTTGCGCACGTTACATCGGGACGCGTCTTGGCGAGGGAGGCCCCCGCTATGACCCTGCAGGTGCTGTCGCGACCGCCGTCCGGCTGGCCCGCTCTGGTGCTGAACGCCGACTACCGGCCCCTGTCTTACTACCCCCTATCGCTCTGGCCCTGGCAGGAGGTGATCAAGGCGGTTTTCCTCGAACGCGTCGACGTCATCTCTACCTATGATCATGTGGTGAGATCTCCCTCGTTCGAGATGCAGCTCCCCAGCGTTGTGGCCCTTAAGAGCTACGTCGCGCAGGACCGGCCCCCGGCGTTTACGCGCTTCAACCTTTTTCTGCGGGACGCCTTCAGCTGCCAGTACTGCGGTTCTACCGAGGACCTGACCTTTGACCATATCGTGCCGCGCTCCCGCGGTGGCCGCACGACCTGGGAAAATATCGTCACCGCGTGTGCGCCCTGCAACCTGGCCAAAGGCGGGCGGACACCGCGCGAAGCGCAGATGGCCGTGTTCCGCGCCGCCCACCGGCCGAGTATGTACGAACTCCAGGAACAGGGGCGAAGGTTCCCCCCGAACCATTTGCATGAAAGCTGGCTCGACTACCTCTACTGGGACATCGAACTCGAGGCTTAGCCTCGTCAGCGTGCGTGGGGTTCGAACGCCCTCCGTTTGCGGAACGGTCCCACGTCGGCGCCTGTGCTGGCGTCGCCGCGGGATCAGATAGGTCGTCCGGCCGCGACTGGGAGCTGACCGAAACCGGCTGAGACCTCCCGCCCAAGTTCGGCAAACGAGGGTGCGCGCGCGCCTCCGAGGCCCCCGGGGTCGCTCGCCCCGCTTTTTTGACGGACGCCTCGCGATTGCGAAACCGCCAGACCGTCAGACCTCAGATGCCGGTTCGAGCCCATTCCCAGGCCCCGCCCTCAAGGGTCCGGGTCTCGTCATCAGGCACGACGTCGACAGCCACATCGATGGTCTGGTCCCCCGGCCCGAGGACCACCCCGCCCATCGGCGCCACATCGGCATAGTCTCGTCCCACCGCCAATATGATATGATCGCCTGCCACAATCAGGGCGTTGGTAGGGTCGAATCCGACCCAGCCCAGCCCCTTTCCGCACCAGAGATCGACCCAAGCGTGGGTTGCGTCCGCCCCCTCCAGCCGCGGCCGACCAGGCGGCGGGGTCGTCCGAAGGTAACCGCTCACGTAGGCGGCGGGGAGACCAAGACCCCTGAGGCCGCTGATCATGATGTGGGCGAAGTCCTGGCAAACGCCGCGCCGCGCTGCGAACGCCTCCACCGCCGGCGTCGAGACCTCTGTTGCGTCCGGATCGTAGGCGAACTCAGCCTTGATGCGGCAACTGAGGGCGTGTGCAGCCTCAACAATCGACCGATCCGGCGCAAAGCATTCCGCAGCGTATGACGTCACGGCCGGATCAAGTTTCGTCATGGGCGTCGGATAGAGAAAATGGGCCGGCGAGATCACCTCGAGGGACGCTGAGGCCAAGGCTTCGTCTCGAACCTCCGCCCACGAGGGTCCGGTGAACCCGGGGAGCAGGGACGCGCGGTGGACGACCACCTCGGACAGAGCCTCGATCTTCAGCTCCCTGTGGGGCGTGTCGATTATGGCGTCGATCACCCGCTCGCCGAACTGACCGATCCGCGCCTCGAGCCGGCCCGGCGCGGGCGTGATGGTCAATCGGCTGTCGACCACGGTCTGGTCCTGCCCCTGCTGCGGTATCAGGCGCAGAGCGCAGCGGGCGAAGGTTACGGTTTTGGTGTAGCTATAGGTCGTCACATGGCGCAGCTTATAGTTCACGCTAGGCCGCCGAGTTTTTTGGTGGGTGTCGCTTTCGCGCCCTGCAGAAAATAGCGGTCGGTAATGCTGTCAGACAGATCGAGCAGCATGTGCTCAAGCCTTCGGACTTGCGCCTCATCCAGCGCCGCTGCGTCCTGGACCTCCACCTCGCTGGCGAGTCGGGTCAGGAGCCGACCAGGCTCCTCAGGCATGCCGTCGTCACGCAAGGCCGGGAGCGCGGCGATGTGAGCCTTAAGGCTCATCACCTGAAAGGCGACGGAACGTGGATTGTAAGGGTCGAGCATCACCAGGTCGCGGACCGGGGTGAGCGAAATGCCCTCAAGGTAGCGGGAACGGTAGGTGATCTGGCTGTCGATCAGGTCCAAAAGCAGGTCAAGGTCGTCGACGGTGGCGTCCTGGTCTGCGAGGGTTCGCATCAGGCGGCAGGTATTCACTCCGCGCTCCACGCGCCGCCCCATGTCGAGAAAGCGCCAGCCGGCGACGCGGTTCATGTTTTCCTGGGTCAGGCCAGATAGGGTTGAGAGGTCTCGCAGCGCGGTTTCCGCCCGCTCCAGGCCCACTGATTCGGTCATCCGCGCGCCGATACGCCCCTTTAGGCGCGCTTCTAGCCTAAGCAGTCGCTTCCAGAAGTCCTCAGAAAGGCGCTCGCGCATGCTGGCCGCGGCCCACCGCGCCGCACGGACCTGGGAGACCACCGACCCATAGGCTTCCTCGTCGTAAAGCGCGTGCCGGGTCACATCGGTGACCTTGCGCCCCAGTCGCTCCTTTTCCACAGCGCCGGAACTGATCAAAAGCGCATTCAGCTTATCCAGGGTCTCCCCAGCGCCGTGGGTGGCCGCATCCGGGTCCATCAGGCTCGTGCACAGGCTGCGGACGAGGCGCAGGGTGCTTTCCGCTCGCTCCAGGTAGCGGCCGAGCCAGAAGAGATTGTCGGCTGCGCGGCTCGGCAGGTTCCCGGTGATCCGGCGCACCCTCGCGCCGTCCCGCTGGGCCAAGAGCGAGACTGTCTCTACCGGCTTCTCCGCGATCACCCAAACATCGGAGGCCTGCGCGCCCGCCCCCATGGAGAGCGCCCGGGCGTCCTTCTGATCTGAGATCCGGCAGAAGCCGCCGGGCATGATGCGCCAGCCATCCCCCGTGCGGGCGGCGTAGACCCTGAGGATAAACGGGCTGGGCTGGAGCTTGCCATCCCGGATTGTCGGCGTGGTCGACAGACGCACGACCTCCTGCCCCACGAAATCCATCGCCCGCGCCTTCAGGGCGCTAAGGAGCGTGTCCCGCTCATCGCCGGTGAGGTCGGCCAGCAAACGCGGCCCCCGGGCCAGCGATGGATGCGCCTTGGCGCTGAAAGCGCCGGCAATGGCGAGGGTGTCAAGATTACGCTCTACGAGCCGTCGTTCGCTCGCCTGCCCGCACCACCAGGTGGCGACATTGGGTAGCTTAAGCGCCTCGCCGAGGAGCGCTCTACTCAACGCAGGCAGAAAGCTCAGCATCGCGTTGGACTCAAGCACGCCAGAGCCCGGCATGTTGGAGACCACCGCGCCGCCCGCTCTGATCGCCTCCAACAGTCCGGGGACGCCGATGCGCGACGCGCTGTTCAGCTCCATGGGATCGATGAAATCCGCATCCACGCGCCGCCAGATCACGTCGGCGCGCTTCAGTCCGGCGATGGTGCGAACGTAGACGACGCCATCGCGAACCACGAGGTCGTCGCCCTCGACCAGGAGAAAGCCGAGGTAGCGGGCCAGATGGGCCTGTTCGAAATAGCTCTCGCTGAAGGGGCCCGGGGTCAAGAGGCAGATGCGGGGGTCGGACCTACTCGCCGCCGCCGCCAGGCTGGCGCGAAAGTCGCCGAAGAAGGGCGCCAGTCGCTCCACATTCATCGCATTATAGAGATGCGGAAACGCCCGCGACAGGACCATGCGGTTCTCGAGGGCGTAACCGGCCCCGGACGGCGCCTGGGTCCGGTCGCCGAGCACCCACCATCGCCCGTCGGGGCCGCGTCCGATATCGGCCGCGTAAAGATGCATGGGCCGTTTCCCGGGGAGTGTCACGCCGCGCATGGCGCGAATGAAGTCTTCGCTGCCGGTCGCCACCGCCGCCGGAAGATAGCCGTCCGAAACAAGCCGCCCCTCGCCATAGAGGTCGTTGAGCACCGCTTCGAGGAGGCGCGCCCGTTGTTCGACGCCGGCCGCGATCTCCGCCCATTCCTTCTCCGCCAGGATCAGCGGCATGGGGCTGAGGGGCCAGATGCGCTCGCTGTCCTCGCCGTAGATCCGGTGGGAGACGCCCGCGTCGCGGATGTGGCGGGTGGCGATGGCGAAGCGTTCCGAAAAATCCCCCTCCGGATATGCCGCCATGGCGCGCAGGAACCGTAGCCAGGGTTCAGGCGTCGATCCGTTGGGGGGCGCCAGTTCGTCGGGGGCGTCGACGAAGGGTTGGTAGTCCGAAAGCCAAGCTTCCAGCCGCGCGAGCGCGGCGGCGTCGGAGGAGGGCGCCGGGTCCTGGCCTCCTCGATCAACGTCCAACGGGTGTTCTCAGGTCAAGGGTAAGGGGGAACTCCGCGCTTCGGATTTCCGTCGGGATTTCGATCGTTCCCGGCGTATGGCCGTGCGCCTGGAACCGGGCCAGCCGCCGGGCCTGCGCCTCGTAGGCGTTGACGGGGAAGGTCGCGTAATTGCGTCCGCCAGGATGGGACGCATAGTAGACGCATCCGCCCAAGGATCGCCGATTCCAGCGGTCGATGATGTCGAAGGTCAGCGGCGTGTGGGGATCGATATTGGGGTGCAGGCCGCTGTGAGGCTTCCAGGCCTTGTAGCGCACGCCCGCCACGGCCTCCCCGCCAACGCCCGTCGGCGTCATAGGCAGCGGCCGACCGTTGCAGGTGATCATGTGGCGTTCGGGGACGAAGCCGGACACCAAGGCCTGCAGGCGCTCCACCGAGGCGTCCACGAAGCGCACGGTGCCGCTGCCGCTGCTCTCTTCAGCCATGACATGCCAAGGCTCAAGGGCGTGGCGGAGCTCAAGCCCAACGCCCGCATAGTCGACGCGCCCGTGCTGCGGAAAACGGAACTGGCGCTGCGCCTCGAACCACACAGGGTCGAAAGGGTAGCCCGCCCGGTTGAGATCCGCGAGCACGCTCTCAAAGTCCGCCCAGACGAAATGGGGCAGCATAAAGCGGTCATGAAGACCCGTTCCCCAGCGCACGAGCAAGCCCTCTTGCGGTTCGCGCCAGAACCAGGCGATCAGCGCGCGGATGAGGAGTTGCTGGGCGAGGCTCATCCGCGCGTCCGGCGGCATCTCAAATCCTCGAAACTCCAAGAGGCCGAGCCGTCCCGCCGGGCCGTCGGGCGAGTAGAGTTTGTCTATGCAGATCTCGGTGCGGTGGGTGTTGCCCGAGGTGTCGGCGAGAAGGTTTCGGAACAGGCGATCGACCATCCAAGGCGGCGGCGTCTCGCCGCGGCCAGGGGCTGGAACCGCGGCCAGGGCGATCTCCAGTTCGTAAAGGCTGTCATGGCGCGCCTCATCCACCCGTGGCGCCTGGCTGGTCGGCCCGACAAACAGTCCCGAGAACAGATAGGATAGAGACGGATGCCTCTGCCAGTAGAGGAGCATGCTCTTCAAAAGGTCCGGCCGACGCAGGAAGGGGGAATCAAGCGGACTTGCGCCCCCAACCACGACATGATTTCCGCCGCCGGTCCCGGTGTGGCGCCCATCGATCATGAACTTGTCGGCGCCGAGGCGGGTCTTGCGCGCCTCTTCATAAACCCCGCTCGTTATGCTGACCGCGTCCGCCCAGCTCTTTGCGGGGTGGATATTAACCTCGAGCACACCCGGGTCCGGAGTTACCTTGATCACGTTAAGTCGGGGATCGTCGGGCGGCGCATAGCCCTCAAAGCGGACCGTCTGGCCGGCCTCGGCGGCTAGGGCCTCGACCCCAGCCACGAGCTCCAGATAGTCCTCCGCCGTCTCGACCGGCGGCATGAAGACATAGAGAATTCCCTCGCGCACCTCAAAGGTGATCGCGGTTCTCACGTAGGGGGACTCGCCCTCGGGCGGCGGAGCGTTGTCCGCCCTGGCGAGGTCCTCGTGCGGGGGAAGCGGACCCCGCGGCTCGAAAGGATCGCGGGTGCGGATATGCGGGTAGTCCTCAGGCTCCAGCTCGGGCAGGCTGGCGAGCGGGAGGCGAAACCCCGCCGGGGAGTCGCCTGGAACCAGAAACATCCGGCCTCTTCGCAGCACCCAAGGCTCCGTCATCCAACCTTGGCGCTTGCCCCGGGTCCAGCGGCGGAGGGGGAGAACCTGAGCACGAACTCGAGTGACCCCGCCGTCGAACGCGAGGAGCAGGCGCTTGCGCTCTTGAGCCTCGTCGAGCTTCAACGTGGACGCGTCGAAGGTCACGGGCAGCTTTCCCTCAGCGCCGATCCAATGGAGCGGGTCTTCGTAGGCGGCCAATATGCACTGAGGATCCAGACCGAGCCGCGCGGCGAAACGGCGAGCGAAAGCGGCGACGTCGATCGGCTCCGAGAGTTTGGCGTCCGGCTCCGGCTCGCCCGCGATCCTCTCGGCGTCGCGCCAGATCGGCTGTCCGTCCCCGCGCCAAAAGAGTCCAAAGGCCCAGCGGGGCAAGGGTTCGCCAGGATACCACTTGCCTTGTCCGTGATGCAGAAGCCCGCCCTTGGCGAACCGGTCGCGAAGCCGCCGGATCAGGTGGTCGGCCAGGGTCCGTTTGTGCGGGCCGACGGCGTCTGTGTTCCACTCCGGCGCTTCGAAGTCGTCGATCGAGCAGAACGTCGGCTCGCCGCCCATGGTCAGACGGACGTCGCCCTCGGCAAGGTCCTTGTCAACCAGGCTCCCCAGGGCGTCCAGCGCCAGCCAGGACGCGTCCTCGAAGGGCTTGGTGATGCGGACGGGGTCGATCAAGCGGACCACCGACATCTCGAAGCCGAAGTCCACATTGGCCGGCTCGACGAGGCCGCTGATCGGGGCGGCGGACCGGTGATGCGGGGTCGCAGCCAGGGGCAGATGGCCTTCGCCGCACAGGAGCCCCGAGGTGGCGTCAAGGCCAATCCAGCCTGCGCCCGGCAGAAATACCTCCGCCCAGGCGTGAAGATCGCAGAAATCCGCGCTCGTGCCCGAGGGGCCGTCGAGCGCCTCTACGTCGGCCTTGAGCTGGATCAGGTAACCGGAGACGAAGCGCGCAGCGAGCCCCAGTTTGCGCAGCACCTGGACCTGAAGCCATGCGCTGTCGCGGCACGAGCCGGAGGCCAGTCGAAGGGTCTGCGCCGGGGTTTGCACGCCGGGGTCCAACCGCACCAGATAGCTGATTTCGCGGGCGATGCGGGCGTTCAGGTTCACCAGGAAGTTGATGGTGCTGGGCGCGGTCGGCGCCAGAGTGGCCACGAAATCGTCGAGCTCGACCGAATCGTCCTCGACGACCAGATAAGGCGAAAGCTCTCCCGCAAGATCGCTGGAATAGGCGAACGGCAGGGCTTCGGCGTAGGGCTCCACGAAAAAGTCGAAGGGATTGATCACCTTCATCTCGGCGGTCAGATCCACCTCAACGCTGAATTCGCTGACCGGATCGGGGAAAACAAGCCGCGCCAGCCAATTGCCGAAGGGGTCCTGCTGCCAGTTGATGAAATGATTGGCCGGGACGATCTTCAGCGCGTAGCTCGGGACCCATGTCCGACAGTGCGGAGCAGGGCGCAGGCGGACGGTCTGCGGCTCAAGCCTGACGGGGCGGTCGTAGCGATAGCGCGTCAGATGATGGAGCCCGGCCGTTACCGTCATTATGTCTTCGTGGCTCCGTGCGCGTGGCCAGCCTTGCCTTGATTACCGGCGTATTCCTACGACAGCGGCGCCCGGAAGTCTCGCCCGGCCTGCCTATCCGCAGCGAAGGATCGACGGCTCGCCCGCGCGCGCTGCGATAGCTTGGATCCCTCCGTCAGAGCATGACGTGGCTGAGCTGGATAAGCACATATGGGGCGCGAGGTGCAAGGCCTTGGCCTTTCCCGCAGACGAGCGCAGCTCCAAGGCGACCCGGCGGGTTCTGCGAGGGCTCTGGAGACGATCTGATGCTGCGGCTCCCTTGCCAAGGCGGAGGCTCATCTAGGCCTTGATGCTGGAACGGAGCATCTTAGCCGACGTCCAAGTGGCGCTCCGTCTCGCCCGGCGAGCACGCTCAGAAGCGGACAAGGCCCCTCGTGATCCCAAAAGCCCATCCTATTTGAAATGCTCATAAGAAAGATTAGCCAAAATAATTGACCAGGTTTTCTCCATATAGACGGATCCGGGCCCTCGTTATATTCTCCCCTGTTAGAATATCTGCGGTTTTCACCAAAAAATTGGACTGGTTGCCGGTGGCCCCGTCCCTCTAAAGACAGTCCCGCGGCTGAGGCCGTTGGCGCGACAGTTGGACGAGATGGTCGATATCGACAAAGATGGATCACAGGCGGTTGGAGCCTCAGGGCTCTACGACGGGGTGTTGTCGGGAGATCCCCTCGGCGAACCGCACGCCAGCGCGCTTCGCACCCTGGCGCGTGTCTTTGATCTCGACGCCGGACCTGAGGTTGCGCTCGCGGATCTCTGGGGGCGGATTCGGCCGCTGCTTATGCAAAAGGCCCGCCCACCGAAATGAGAGGGCCGCTTGATCTTTGGGCGGGACGGCCGGCGAGACACACTGTTGCGGCCGCCGGCGCCATATTGGGTTTGGCCAGTTTCGCCTTTACGGCCTTCGCGGCTGCGCCGCCCAACGCGGCCGAGGTGCTTAATCCGGCTCCAAGCCCATCGGATTGGGCCGCGCTCGCGAGGTTGCCGGACTGGTCCGGGGTCTGGACGCCTTCACCGCTTGTCAACGCCGGGCCCGCCTTCGACGACCCCCCGGCCTGGACCCCGAAGGCGGCGGCCCGCGTCGCCAGGATGCGCGCCCTCAGCAAGGCCGGCACGCCAGACAACATCTACATCAATTGTCTGCCTGAAGGCATGCCGAGCTTCGACCTGATGACGCTGAATGCAGCGGAATTTCTGTTCACACCCGGACGCGTGACCCTTCTCAGCGAGTTCGACCCTAACCGTCTGCGCCGGATCTACACCGATGGCCGCGGCCATCCGGAGGATCCTGACCTGACCTTCAGCGGCCATTCCGTCGGCCGATGGGAAGGCGATACGCTTGTCGTCGATACGGTGGGTGTGAAGCCCCAGAGTTTCATTCCCCTGGCTCAGGACGTGGGTGTTCCCAACGGCGGCGACATGCACATCACCGAGCGTATCCACCTGATTGCGCCCGATAGGTTGCAGATCGATCTTACGGTGATTGCGCCTCGGGTGCTCACCAAGCCCTGGACCACCAAGCGGATCTGGACCCGGAGCCGACTTCGAAAGTTCGACATTGTCGAGGCTTCATGCCGTGAAGGCGATTTCGTTCCGGATACGGACGAAGACGGCTTCGCGATTTACCGTCCCATTGTCATCGACGCCGGCGGCGCGCCCCTGGCTCCACAACCGGGTTCACCGAAATGAGACTTTGGCTTGGCACGGCCGTCGCCGTAGCAATCGCATCCGCGCCCCTGGCCGCGGCCGCGCACCATTCCTTCGCCATGTACGACCAGACCCGGATCGTAACTTTGAACGGCACCGTGAAGGATTTCCAATGGACCAACCCGCATTCGGTCATCTGGGTGCTGGTCCCCACAACCGGAGGACAAGCTGATCTTTGGACCGTTGAACTCGGCACCAGCCCCGGCAACCTTAACCGCATGGGCTGGTCGAAGCACTCAATCAACCCCGGCGATAAGGTCGCGGTGGACATCAATCCCCTGCGCGACGGCCGCCACGGCGGCTCGCTGAAGAAGGTGGTGCTGGTCGACACCGGCAAGGCGCTCACCGTGGGGCCGGTCAGTCCGGCGCCGAGCGCGCCTTAGAGATCGGAGTCCACCTTATGAGACTGCCCCTCGCCCTGATCACGCTCATAGTGCTGCTCATGCCGGGCGCCGGACCCGCACACGCGGCGCCGGGCGTAAATCCAGCGCCCTCGGCGAAGGCGTGGGCCGCGATCGCGGCCCGACCCGACTGGAGCGGCGTTTGGCTTCCAGACGTGATCGACCAGGCCATGCAGATCAAAACCAACCCGCCGCCTTGGACGGACGCTGCGGGACGTAAGGCGGCGGCGCTTGCCGCCCAGGAAACTGAGGGACGCCCAAAGGGCTTGGCAAAGCCTGAGGTGCGCCGCAGTGCATGTTGAACGCCTTCGCCGCCTGGCTCTCGCGCACCCCCCTGACAGCCTTCCTCGGCAACGCCGCCTGGGCTGTTCCTGCCATCCAGACCCTGCATATCCTCTGCGTCGCCGTCGTCTTCGGCGGCGCGGTCTTCATCAACCTGCGCATCCTTGGCCTGTTCGATACCGGTCAGTCCGTGCAGGCGGTCTTGAGGCGGTTTCTCCCGCCTCTCGTCGGCGGAGTGGCGGTGCTGGCGCTCACCGGCGCGCTCTTGATCGCAAGCGAACCCAACCGAGCGCTGTTTAGAACCTTGTTCTGGGCCAAGATGGGTCTCGTTGTGATCGCTTTGGCGGCAAGCCTAGGCGAGGGTCGGCTCGCGTTCAGGGGCGCCCAAGACGCCCCGGAGTCGCCGCCTCACTTCATCCTAAAGGCGCTTGCCGTGACTAGCCTTGGTCTTTGGATCGCCGTGATCTTCGCGGGCCGCTGGATTGGCTACGTCTCGGGTTGGCCAGGCTCACCGACATGAACCCTCGCCCCAAAGACCGTAGCGCCTCCTATGTTCGCTTGGCCCCATGACGCTGAACGACGTTTTCGCGCGCCTGCAGGCGACGCCGATTTCCGAGGCCGTCGCCGAATCAGCTTGGATCTTCCCGACGGTAGAATCGCTGCACGTCGCGGCCATCACTCTGGTGGTCGGCTCGATCCTCGTCGTGGACCTTAGGCTCGTTGGTCTCTCCAGCGCCACGCGTCCCTCGTCCGAGGTTGAAGCGCGTTTTTTGAAGATCACCTGGGCGGCCTTCGCCGCAGCGGCGCTGACCGGTGCGACCCTTTTTCTGGCCAAACCGATCGCCTATGCCCAAAACCCGTTTTTCCTCGGAAAACTGGCGCTTCTTCTCCTGGCCGCAGGAAATATGGCGGCGTTCCACGTCATCGTTCAACCGCGCCTTGGGCTGAGAGCGGGCAGGGCGGCGGCCAGGGTCTGCGGGTTTTTATCCCTGGTGATCTGGGTCGGCGTGGTGGCCCTCGGCCGCTGGACTGGTTTCACCTTATGACCCCGGAAGGGTGGTCGGAAGGGTTGGCCAGACAGGTAAGACGGCGACCCCGCGCGGTCCTGGTCTTCGTCGCCGCCGCCGTCGCCGTTTCGGCGGCGTCCGCGGCCTGGACCATGGCGCGCACGACCGCCCTTGTGTCCGCCGACCCCGACCGCCTCGCCGGCAGGCCGGACCTTGTCGCCTTCGCCTTGCCCCGAGGACATCGAGGATTTGCAACCTACTGCGCGCCTTGCCATGGCCGAGCCGCCCGCGGCGACCCGGCGCTCGGCATACCGGATCTCACGGACCAGGACTGGCTTTATGGATCTGGCAAGGTCAGCGAGATCGAAACCATTATTTCTGACGGCGTACGCGCGCCTGATCCTAAGACCTGGAAGCTCGCGCGCATGCCCGCTTATGCGCGACTGGTCCCGTACCCGCCCGAACCCGCCCTTCAGCCCCTCGCGCCGGGCGACATTCGTGACGTCGTCAGTTTTCTCATGTCCATTGAAGGGCGGGGGCCGGTTTCAGAGGCGAGTGCGCGGGGCAGGGCCATCTTTGCAGGGCGCGGCGGCTGCTATGACTGCCACGGCGCCGACGCAGGGGGCGATCCTGGCGTAGGCGCGCCGAATCTCGCTGATCACACCTGGCTCTACGGCTCGGGCCAGCCTGAGGAAATTTTCGATTCCATCGCCTACGGACGAGCAGGGGTTTGTCCGGCATGGAGAGGACGGCTCAAACCGGCGCAGGTTCGGGAGATCGCGCTCTACGTCCATGCCCTGTCGACCCCTTCAGCGTCAGCCTCGGTCGGCGTCCAGTGAGCGGGACGGCTCCGGCATCGGCCCGAAGCCCTATTTGGCGCAACCTGGGGGCCATAAGCTCAGGGCGATCCTTCGTCCTGGCCGGCGGCGCCGCGATCATCGGCCTTGTCCTGGCCGGCGCCGGTCTTTTTGCGGCCCGTGGAACCTCGAGCCTGGTCATTCCCCCAGAGGACGTGGCGATCGTCAATCAGCAGCCCATCGCTCGAACCGATCTTTTGGCCCAGTTGCGCGCGCTTTACGGGGAGGATCCGGCTGAGATCACCCCTCAGCAGCGCCGAAAGGCCCTGAACGACATGATCCGCGAGGAGCTCTTGGTTCAGAGGGCCAAGGAGCTCGACGTCGCCTCGGTCGATCCGGATGTTCGCGCCGCCATGGTCGCTGCGGTCGAACAGAGCGTCGCGGCGGACGCCATGATCCGCCAGCCCGGCCAGGCGGAACTGAGGGCCTATTACCAGGCGCACCAGGAGCGCTACGCCAGCGAAGGGACCATCTCGGTTTCAAACCTGGCGTTCGGCGGCGCGCACGCGGCCCTGCGCGCCGTCCAGAGCCTTCGTAAAGGCGCGGACTTGGCCCAGGTTCTGACCCAGGAGCACGGCCGCGAGATCAGCTCAGAGGGGCAGGCGTTCTATTTCGCGTCACGAATCCATCTGGGCGACAGCCTGTTTGAGGTCGCGAGGCGGCTTCACGCCGGCGAGATTTCTGAGCCTCTGGTTCAGCCTGACGGCGTCCATGTGCTCGTGGTCCGTCAAAACCATCCCCCTGTGGCCCGCCCGTATGCGGCGGCCCAAGACCAGGTGCTGAACGATTTCCGCAATGACGAGATCGCGCGGCTCGAGGCGAAGAGCGCTGAGTTCCTGCGGAAGCGGGCCAATATTCTGATCGCCAAGGACGCCCGCTGATGCGCGGCCTTATGATAATCGCCCTCGCGGTGATCTTGGGCGTGGCTCTGGGGACAGGACACGTTCTGGCCCACACCCGCAGCGAGAGCCACACGGTCTGGGAGATCCGCGCGAACGCCGTCGACCTGATCATGACCCTTCCCATCATGGAAGTCCGGCGGATCGATCCCGAGCCCGAGCCGCGCGACGATCGGGTCAAGGCCTACCTGACGAGCCGGGTTTACCCGATGGCGCAGGGCCGGCGATGCGCTTTGACGCCGCCGGTTGAAACCCTCGGCGCGCAGCCAGGCTTTCGGCGCTATGACTTCACCTTCCTGTGCCCGACCGCCAAGTCGATCCAGCTGCACTCCGCCGCCTTCTTCGATCTCATCAGCAGCCATGTCGATTTCGCTCAGATCCAGAACGCGACCACCGGCGAGTTCACCGAGCAGCTTATCACCAACGAGCGTCAGACCGTTGACGCGACCGATGAGGCCGGCGGCCGACTTCGAAACGCAAGCTTCTTCGACTTCGTGCGCATGGGGATCTTCCACATCTTTACGGGCGTGGACCACATGTCCTTCCTGTTGGGACTGGTCCTCATATCAAGAAACCTCAGGGACCTTATTTTTATCGTCACAGGCTTCACGATCGGCCATAGCCTGACCCTCGCCCTGGCCGTGACGGGTGTGGTGCGGCCTCATCCAGAGTTCATTGACGCGCTTGTGGCGCTCACAATCGCGCTCATCGGTCTTGAGAATATCGCGGTCCAGACCCGCAAGCCCGTGCCCCTGGCCGTCGTCGTGGGCGGGTTGCTGCTTTTGATGGCGGCGGCGCGGGTCTTCGGCTGGGGCCAGCTCCCGCCTTTGCTGTTGGCGGGGGCGGCTCTCTTCACAGCCGGATACCTCATGATTTCCGGTCAACTTACCGATGCGGGCCGTCTGCGCATCGTGATCACCCTGACCTTCGGACTTATTCATGGCTTCGGTTTCGCCGCGGACCTTTTGACCATGCAGCTGCCGCCCGGACGCTTGGCCGAACTGCTGGTCGGTTTTAATCTCGGCGTCGAGCTCGGGCAGCTCACCCTCGTCGCCGGCGTCACCCTCCTGGCGGCGGGGCTCACAAAGCTGAAGCTGGCTGCGCCCCGCCCGATTGTGGTCGACATCGGCTCAGCGCTTCTTGTGGGTCTAGGATGTTTTTGGTTCATCGGTCGTAGCTTCGGCTAAGCGCGATCGCCCTTTGCCGACGACCGCACCGGCTTGGCGGCGGGCGACGCGAGGCAAGGTTGGCGTGGGCGCGGGTCAAAGAACCCGGGTGTGTTGCGAAGGCTTCGCGAGGAGGTCGTTCCTTTGCTGCAGGCGCGAGGACTGTTCCGGCGCGAATACGATGAGAACACGCTGAGGGGGCATCTTGGGCTGCCCATCCCTGAGAATCGCTGGACCCGGACGCGGGCCGCACTGCAGGCGGCCGAGTAGAGGGCCGTGCTCCGGCGCGCGCTGGCCGTAGGTCAAAGCATCACGGGGAAGGGCGCACACTGGCGTCCTCGTTGCAGGCCCTGCCGGCCAAAGGATACCGGGTTCAGATCAAGACCTGCCGTCGCAAGACCTTGGTCAGGCCAAAGCAACCCAAAAAATAATGAACCGACGCCCAGAGGTAAAAGCAGACGCCGATCAAGACGCCCTGTTGGCTTCCCCAGGACAGCGCCTTTTTGCACGCGGCTCCGGCGGCGGGTCCGGCGCTGGCCAGCGCCCGCCCGCCCGGACAACTGGTGACGAAGGCGCCGGCCGCGGCGTGGGGCGCGGCGATCACATGGGATGCGGCGCCGAACATGCCCCTGGCCAGGTCGATCAGGCCGGTGACTATGCCGACATAGGCCATGAGGGTCGCCCCGGTCGCATGGGCCAGCGCGCCGCCGAGGGGGCCCCAAACGTCGTGCTGGGCCGGATGCGCGTACGCATAGGTGGCGTAGTAGTCCACGAGGGTGCCGACGAAGACCGGGCCGCCGCCAAGCGCGATGAGGTTTAAGAAGAAAAACAGGATCGCCGTTGCGGTTGCGCGCCGGTAGGCGGGCACCGCGTTTTGAACCACCGCAAAGGTCGGAGCGAGGTAGGTTGAGAGGAATATCCCCGGGAACAACAGCGTGATGAACATCACCCTCCAGTCGGGGCGGGTGAAGGCGAAGAGGAAAATCGGCGCTGAGATCATAAGGCCGATGGCTGGGGTCAGGGCATACCAGACCGGCGAGCGCCTGGAGAGCCGATCGGTAAGAAAGCCGCCCGCGAGCGTTCCGATCCCCGCTGAAATCCCCTGCATGACAAGGCCGACCAGAAGGCCCGTCAGACCAAGACTTAGGGGGAAGCTGGTGTAGACGAACTGGGGAACGAAGGCGCCCGAGCCATAGGCGCCGAAGGATGTGATGGTGACGCCAAGCACCATGTTGACGACAGGCCATTGAAGAAAGAGCGCTTTGATGACCGCGCCGATCTCTTCAAGTTCGCTGAAGAGCGTTGTCTTGGGGCGAACCGGACGGACCGTGGCGGCTTCAGGATCGGAATAGCCGCGCGGCGGCTCTTTTACGGTCAGCCAGATCACGAGCGCCAAGATCACGCCGGGCAGTCCGACGACCCAGAAGGCTGTGCGCCAGCCGAACCAGTCGGCAAGATAGCCGCCAAGGGCGGCGCCGAACATGGCGCCCAGCGGAATGCCGAACGCGTAGATCGACAGGGCGGACGCCCGCTGTTTGGGTTCATAGTAGTCTGAAATCACGGAGTGGGACGGGGGTGAACAGCCCGCCTCGCCGATGCCGACGCCGAACCGGTAGAGCGCCAGGGTGGCGAAGTTTCCGGCGGTGCCGCAAAGGGCGGTGAAGCCCGACCATACCACCAGGGCCACGGCGATGATGCCGACCCGGCTGACCCGCTCGGCCACACGGGCGATGGGAATCCCGAGGATGGTGTAGGTCAAGGCGAAATAGAGCCCGCCGACGATCCCCATCTGGGCGTTGGTAAGGTGCAGGTCCTCGCGGACCTTGATCCCGATCGTGGCCAGAACCGTCCGGTCGATGAAATTCAGGGTGTAGGCGAGGAGCAAGACGCTCAGCACGAACGCCTTATAGCGGTCGGAAAACACCGGCCGAGCGGGCGCGGGGTGGGCGGTTGCCTCAGCCATTGAACTCCTACCCCTATGAGACTGTTGTTGTTTTGCCGTCGACTGTAGCGGTGAAGATTGGATTGCGCCATACGGCGCTGCCCAAGGTTACGGAGAACGCAATGGAGATCCTGATCGGCGACAAGCGCTACTCAAGCTGGTCGATGCGGCCCTGGCTGGTGCTGAAACATGTTGGGGCGCCGTTCAGCGAGACGCTGATACGCCTGCGTCGTCCGGAGTCTCGGTCCGAGATTCTGGCGGCCGGCTCGCCCACGGGCCAGGTTCCGTTCCTGCGCGACGGCGCCGTAGCTGTGGGCGATAGCCTGGCCATCTGCGAATATCTGGCGGAGCGTTTTCCGGAGGCAGGGCTCTGGCCCCGGGACCTTACGGCGCGCACCGCGGCCCGTTTTGCTGCGGCCGAGATGCATGCTGGCTTTCATTCCCTGCGCGGGGAGTGCTCGATGGACCTCAAGCTCCGAGAGACCATGACCCTGTCTGAGGCCACCCACGAGGACATCCGGCGTATTGTCCAGCTCTTGAGCGATCTTCGAGAACGCTTCGGCGAGGGCGGCCCGTTTTTGTTTGGGGCCTGGACCATAGCCGACGCCTTCTACACGCCCGTCGCAACGCGCTTTCGCAGCTACGGGGTGAAGCTGTCGGACTTCGGCGATCGAGGCGCCTGCGCAACCTACATCGAAGCCCTGCTTGAGACGCCCGCCTTCAGGGCTTGGGAGGCGGAGGCCTGACGCCGGGCGGGTCAGGCCACGCGGCGGGTATTGTCGACCACAAGGCGCAGGTGCGGGCCCGGAGTGCGGTCCTCCGCAAGGACAATGCTTCGGATCCTGAGACTGACGATCGGCGCGCCCTTAAGCCGGGCGACGGCGGAGATCGGTTGATAGAGGCCAAGGGTCCGGTCGGCCTCCCCGCTCGGCCCGATCATCGGCGCGAGGCAGATTTCGAGGCCGATGGTGTCATGGCGTGCGCTCGTCGCGTCGACGGTAATCACTAGAGGCGCGGCGCCTGAACGGCTCCGCGCCAGGCCGGCCGCGACCTGTGGTCGGTCGAGTTTGGACCATAGGGAATAAAAGCTCGCGCCGCGCATGTCGCGGGCGTGCAGATCGGTGATGAGCCCCCCCGCGAGACGGAAGCGCTCGTCGCCGTCGCTCTCGCGGCCGAGGATCAACACGTGCGCCAGCAGCGGTCCAAGATCGATCGGCGAAAGATTAGTCCGCGCGGGTAGACGGGCCCCCAGGCGATGGGATCGCCAGGTTGTAATGAGTTTTTCGGTGTTCGAATGAAACATCCGAGCTCCCTGTCGCCCGGTTCGGGCTCGTGCGAACCTTGCAGACGAATTCCCGGCCAGAGCCGATCTGTGCCGAAATGGACCAGCGCCTTAACCCTATCGAAGGGGTTGGGACCCGATGTTGGGTCGCTGCACTCGGTCTTAGGGAGCCCAGGATGGGCCCGCGCACATTCCCATGCCTCATCGGCGCCGGCGGGGTTGTCGCCGCCCTTGCCCTCTTTGTTGGATCTGGGCCAGCGGCGGCCGGATCGGGCGGCGCCGGAGGTTCACCCAGCCCGTGCGGGTGCACGACGCCCCCGCGCCAGGTGAGTGTCCCTGGCGTCAGCCTCACTCCACCCCAGTATTCCAGCCTGCCCTCGATCGGCGTCGGCCTTGGCCAGGCGAGCGCGACGGAAGTCGGCACAGGCAGCGCGTCCGCCTCGAGCTTCACCAGCGTATCGGTTTCTGCGCGCGCCTCCAGCTCCGGCTCAACCTCGACCACCTCTCAAAACGCCGCCGCCCTGCTCAGTTCAGGCGGAGGTTCGGGCTCGTGGTCGGCGGAGGGCGGCGTCACCACCGAGATTCAGGATATCAAGGTCGAAACCCCCGCCCCGCCGCCGGTCATGCCTCCCATCTGCGCTGCGTGGAGGACGGCTGCCCGCCAGGTGGCCGTGCAGGCGAGCTGTCTTGACGACAAGGCCGTGCCGCATCCTGCGTCTCAAGTATCGCCCGAGCGGGCGGTTGCGGCGGGTTACGAGGGGGAGGTGTTCCGCTGCATCGCTGGCGCACGCATGCAGTATACGGTGGCTGAGGTCTCCGGTCAGGTGGACTTCAACCACGGCCAGACCATCGTCTGCCAGAAGGGCGAGGCGTTATATCACTCAGCATCGGGAACCTTGCAATGCCGCCCGCAGATCCCGGCTCGGGATTGCAACGAGCGCTCCCTGCTCCGCCGCTTTGGCGCCGGCATCAAGGTCTTGACCCTGTCGGGCGCGCAGGTCTGCGTCGCCTGGCGACCGCAAACCCTCGCCACGGTCCCGCCTCAAGCGGCTGAGCCGCAGGTCTTGAACTAGAGAGGGTCTAGTCCTTCAGGGCGGGCGCTGAGCCCCCGGTCGCGATCCGGCTTTCTGGAACCACCACCACCTTGAACGCGGACGCGTCACGCAGAAATTTGCGCGCCACGGCCTGGATGTTGGCGACGCTGATCGCCTGATAGCCGCGGATGGTTTCGCGGGTCACCTCGATGCGGCGGTGGTCGTGTACGGCCCCGATCAGCCGCGCCATCCAGTAGCTGTTGGTCTGCTGGGCTTTCTCGACCTGTTCTATCCTCGGCCGCTTGGCGCGCTCAAGTTCGTCGGCGGTGATTGGATGTTCGCGCAGATCCGCGGTGATGTCCGCGACGGCTTTGAAAAAGTTGTCGAGCTTCGCTGGCGGCGTCTCTACGGCGGCCGATACTGTTCCATAGCCCGAAAAGGTGTCGGAAGGATTGGCGCCGGCCGCCGGCGAGTACGAGGCGCCTTCCTCTATGCGGAAGCGTTCCAGAAGGCGGTCCTGCATCACCTGAGCCGCCATACTGAGGGCGCGCGCCTCTTGGGGATCGGCGAAGAAGTCCGGCGTTGGCCAGGCGATATATCCGATGGCCTGGTCGGCTCTTCCTCTATGGGTCATGCGGATCGGGACGGGGGTCGGGGGCGGGAAGTGAACCGAGCTGGCGTTGGGCGCAAGGGGCGCGGCGGGTCCGCGCGTCGGCAGGGAGCCGACAGTCTTAGCGACAGCGGCGATAGCCTGCTCAAGCGTGAGGTCGCCGACCATGGCGACATTCACCGGCCCTTGCAGCGGCCGGTCCCAGATGGCGTGGGCTTCCGCGAGCCCGCCGGTCTGGAGCTGGAGCTTGGTGGGGGCGGCCCAGCGCGCATCGCCCGAGTGCAAAAGCTGTTCGATCCGGTGGGAGAAGGCTCCGTTCGGGGTGGAGTCGATCTGGTCGAACTGTAAAAGACTGGCGCTTCTCAGCCGCTCAAGCCCGCTCTGTCTCCAGCCAGGATCGGTGAGGAATGCGGTGAGGATCTGCAGCTCGGTGTCAAGGTCGATCCTACGGGTGTTGGCGCTCAAGACGAAGTCGTCATCGCCGACCTGGGCGTTGAAGCCATAGACTCGGCCGGCCAGCAGCTGTTCGGCGTCCTCAAGACTGATCTGGCGCATCCCGCCGACCCCGAGCGCGCTCACCTCCCAAAGCTGAGTCGGCCGGTCGTTCGGCAGGGTCAATCGTCCGCCTGGGAGCTCAAAGGCGACCAGGACCTGGTCCTTCGCGAAATGGGTGGGCTTGAAGGTCAGGGTCACCCCGTTGGCGAAATAGACGAAGGCGACCCCGAGATCAGGGATCGCCTCGGTCTTGACCACTGCGCCGGGCGCGCCGAATTTGCTGTAGGGCCAGGTCTGATCGGCGAACACCTCCGCGGGCGTCGCCGGCTCGGTTTCAGCGCGCTGGAAGGTTGAGACCAGCGAGGTCTGAGCGTCCTTCAACGGTTTGGGCGTAACCATCGAGATCAACGGACCTTGACCGACGAAGAGGCCGCGCAGGGCGTCGTCCACCTGGTCCGTCGTCAGTCCCTTTACCGCCTCTTCGAACATCAGGTCGTTCTCCATGGGGCCGCAGTAGACCTCGTCGGTGTCGAGCGTGGTCAGCATCTCCGCGGCCAAGGCGGGCGTTGGACGTGTGGATATGCCGACCACCTGGCCGCGGTAGCGCTCGCGCATCTCTTTGATGGCGCGGGCCAGCTCGTCCGGTTGCACGCCATACTGAAGCACCTGACGGCGGATCATGTCGGCGGCCGCAAGAGCGCTTTTCCAATCGTCGTTCTTGGGGGTCACCGACAAGGTGGCCATCTTTATTGATCGCAGCTCGTCTCCTCTTCCGACCGAAGCGCCGAGATAAGGCGGCGTCTCGGCGCGCGACAGCCGGCCCAGACGATGATTTATGATGGTGAGGCCGAGGGTTTCGATAATCGCGCGCCTTTCCTTGGCGCGGGTGTCGGGGGTCGGGTCGTGCGGCCGGGTCCAGGCGACCGCAATCGAGGCGGGCACGCCGGGCTGGACGATCACCTCGGCTTCTGCACCGCGCGGCTTGACGGCGCCGTAGTCGGGCTCGGAGGGCGGCGCGCCCTTGCCGACCCAGTCGTTGAATCGGGCTTTGATCTTGGCTTCAACCGCATCGACGTCGATGTCGCCGATGACGACCAAGGTCGCGCGTTCGGGCCGGTAGTTGGCGTTGTAAAAGGCGCGCAGTCGCGAGACCGGCGCAGTGCGGATGACGTCGAGCCGCCCGATGGGCGAGCGTTTGGGCGCGAGCTGATCCTTCATCAGGAAGGCCGTCGCCTTTTGGCCGGCTTCAAAGCTTGGCGTATCTCGATCGCGTTCTTCCGCCAAGATGACGCTGCGTTCGGAGTCCATCGCCTTCTGGTCGAGCAAAAGCTCGCTCGCCGTCTCGCGCATAACCATGAGCCCAAGATCGATCGAGCTGTCATCGCTCTCGGGAAGGTCGAGCTGGTAGAAGGTCTGGGTGTAGGTTGTGAAGGCGTTGGTGTCGGCGCCGAACGCCAGGCCGCGGCGCTCCAGCAGCTTCATCATCTCGCCGGCCGGGATATGGGTCGAGCCCTTGAACGCCATATGCTCGACGAAGTGGGCGAGGCCTCGTTCTTCCTCCGTTTCCACCATCGACCCCGAACCGATCCTAAACCGGATGGAGGTCTCGTGAGCGGGTGTCGCGTTATGCATGAGGGCATAGCGCATACCGTTGGTCAGTTGACCAAAGCGGACATCCGGATCGGGACGAATGTCGCTGTGGACCTGCGGCCAAACCGGAGCGTCGCTCACGCGAAACATGGGCGGCGCGGGCGGCGCAACACTTGGCGGGGGGGCGGGCGCCGGTTCAGCCGGCGCCATGGGCGCGGCGAGGGCGAGGACGGCGCAGCTGACCATCGTGGTGCGCAGGGCTGAACTCATGGACCACACGTCTCGATCGGGCGACTGGGGCGAGACTGGCTCGCGGGTGAGGACGGTAGACCATCGCTGAAAGGCGTGAAAAGGGCGCGAGCGCGGCGACCGATCGCCGCTGCCTGCCCTATGAAGCCCGCTCGGTGAAATAGCGTCCAGGGGTAACGCCGAAGCGCTCGCGGAACGCCGCTACAAAAGCGCTATCAGCGCTATATCCAGCGGCATGCGCCGCAGCCTTGACTGAAGCGCCAGCGGCGAGCTCGCGCAGCGCCTGAAGCAGCCGCGCTTGTCGGCGCCACCCTGCAACAGACGTGCCGGTTTCAGCCCGGAAACGGCGCTCGAGGGCTCGGGTGCTAAGGCCGACCTTGAGGGCGATGGCTTGAACGGTGGCGTGAGCGCCGCTTGACATCAGCTCTGCAGCTTGGCGCGCAGCCGGACTTGAAGGGGCCAGGAGCTGCAGCGGTTCGACGTTGCGGCTCAGGAGCTCAGCGCGAATAAGCGTGGCCATGGCCGCCTGGTGCGGATCGCGGGTATCAAGCATGCCGATCTCGCTCGCCCTCAGCACGAGTTCACGCAGGAGAGGAGCCACACCGATCACGCCGCAGCGTGCGGGTAGATCCCGCGCCAGGTCCGGGCGGACGTAAAGCGTGCGCATGCAGCAGCGGCCGACGAAGCGGATCGCGTGCGCCACCTCTGCAGGAACCCAGATCGCCCAGTGCGGCGGCGCGACCCAAGACCCGTCTTCGGTCCAGACCGTCATCACTCCAGAAACGCAGTAGATCAGCTGGCCCCAGCTATGAGCATGCCGATCGATCGTTTGACCGTCGAGGACCTCTCCGCTCACCGTGCGGATGATCAGGTAGGGCTCGTCCGATGGGGTGCGCCGGATTCTCGACATCGAATGTCAGTCTAGCGCTATTGCGACAGACAAAACAGCGGCGCACCCTTCTCACATGCCAAACAACCTCGCCGCCTTCGCCATCCACGTCGACGACCTTGACCGTGCACGTGGGTTCTATGAAGCCGTGTTCGGGTGGGTGTTCGAACCGTGGGGGCCTCCTGGTTTTTATCTGATCCATACGGGTGATGAGGCCGACCCGGGAATCCAGGGGCTTATGCACAAGCGCCACGTCCCGCGCTCGGGCACGGGGCTTAACGGTCTTGAACCGACCTTTGCGGTGCAGGACCTCGACGCTGTCATCGCCGCCGTCCAAGCCCACGGCGGCAAGATCACCATGCCCAAGTCTCCGATTCCCACCGTGGGCGTCTTGGTTCGCTTCGAGGATCCGGAAGGCAACGACATTGGCGCGATGGTTTATGAGCAAAAGCCGGTGACCAGATAGCGCCAACCCGCCTCCGAAGCGGCAGGCGCGACGTCGTCTCCATCGCGTTGAGCGGGATGATCCGTACAAAAGACTGCGGCGCTGACCTCTCGGGTCTGCCCCGCGCGGCCAGATCAGGGCCGGTGTTCTGCTGCCCCAATCCTCAGTTTCTAGTAGCGACCGCGCAGCACCGCCGGGTCGCGCTGGTCGTCCCAGCGGGACGGGTCCTGGCGCGTACGCCCATTGTTACGATCGAGGTTGTTATAGGCGGGCGTGAAGCCTCCGGTGACGCCTGAGGTTCCCAGGGGATCAGCGCCCATGCAGGCGCCGGGTCCCGGCGCGCCATAGAGGTTTGCGACCATCTCAACCACGGCGCGCTCGATCAGGGAGCGCACGGCGAACTGCACGGGCTCAAGACCGCCTTCCCCGGCGGAGACGTCGATCACGTTGGAGCCGAAGAACTTGAAGAAGCCTGCGCCGACTTGCCGGCCGACGATCTGCTTCTGGTAGGAAACCACATCGACCACTTCCTCAGTCTTTGTCTCAACCAGGCGCAGATCGATGGCCACGTTCATCACATAGAGCTGTCCTGTGACCTCGCCGGTCCCTGCTGTGGCGTCCTGTTTGCCAAGGGCGAGATCAATGCCTGAGGAGCGGATATTGTAGTTGAGCTCGGTCACCCCGCCGACGAGGTAAAAGTCAGAACCCGGGATCTGGCCCTCGAGGATCTTACGGTGCGGACCCGAAGGCCCCTGCGGACCGTTGCTCGGCTGGTCGGAGATGAGTTTGTTATTGGCGTACTTAAGCTCCATCTCCGAAACGGACGTGTCGAAGCGCTCCACCAGGGGCACGCCGGCTTTGGCCAGCGCCGAGATAGCCATCAGCGACGCGCCCTGGGTGACGAGGCGCCCGCCATTGTCTTCCGCCTTGCCGGTATAGTCGGCGATGCGGCCGACAGCGATCCTCGGCGCGCGGACGCCATAATGCTGAGCGTAGCCTGCGAGGCAGACCAGGGATCCGGAATAGGGTGTTGAGTTCGAGATCACCGGCGCATTGCCGATCGGGTTGGCGTAGAGCCCGTTTCGCCCTGCCGTCGGCGAGACGCATGCGCTGAGGCCGAGCGCAGAAACACTAAGGAGCGCCGCCAACCTCCGTGCGCTCCCCTTGGCCGCCCAATACATAGCGAGACTGCTAGTCATCAAGATTGATCCTGCCCGTACGGACGCGCGTCGCAGCGGCTCTTGCGATCTGGCGGGTTCTGCGGGTGTTGACGATCGCCGCCTTGCCCGCGCGGTCCGCCGCCGGCGTCAGGAGCAAGGCCAAGCCGCCCGCTCGGATGGTTCGGCTCATGCGCCACACTCCCTCACCGACCCTGGGGCCCTTGACCCAAAGTGATCTTCGCCCTCGGACGCGACGACCGGGATCGCCGCACAAGAGAGTTTTGGTCCAATGACGTCACCGCCGCGTTAACGACGATGAAAAGGCTTGAGGTGCAGAAGCTGGGTTGCGTGCGCAGTTTCCAGGCCTAAGTCGGCCACAGCCTGAGGGCTGAGGAAAAACCCGCTGATCGGCAAGCGCCGTGAGCCGGGAATTGGGTTTGGGAGTGGAGCGGGCATTGGGCGAGGGTGTTCAGCAAGGACCGCCGGTCACACCAAAGGATCCCTGGGGGGAGCCGGTAAAGGTGCATGAGCCGGCGCTAAAACTCCCCTGGCCGGCGGCGGTCCTGGTGGCGCTGCTCGTGGGACTCTATTTTCTGGAGACCCTGTTCGGCGGCCCCGACCTTCTGGCCGGCGATTTTGGGTTTGTTCCGGCAAGCCTGTTTCAGGGCGGCGGATACACGGTGGTCACCGCCTTGTTCGTGCACGGCAGCTGGGGCCATGTGCTGGTCAACTCCGCCTTTGCTCTGGCCTTCTGCGCGCCGGTCGCCCGGCGTTTTGGCGCCAGCGTCCTCGGGGGGCTGCTTTTCTTCCTGTTTTTTCTGGTCTGCGGGGTCGCGGGCAATATTGGCTATGCGCTTTTGCATCCCAACGATGGGCACGCTGTGGTCGGAGCGTCCGGCGCGATCGCGGGCTTTATTGCTGGAACATCACGCCTGCTCTGGCGCGGACCTGGCCTGGCGCCTCTGAACAATCCAACCGTGGTGACCATGGGGGTATCTATCATTACCCTGAACCTTATTGTCGGTTTTCTTCACCTAAACGCCGGCCTGGGCTCGGATGGGGCTTCGGTCGCATGGGAAACCCACATCGTCGGCTATATTGCCGGACTATTCTTGATCGGCCTGTTCGATCGCGCCGCCCCTGGGCGAGATTTCAAAGCAGCAAAGATTGATCGATGAAAGATTGATTCTGAGCTCAGTTTGCGAGACCATCCTTCCATCCGAGCGTTAGACTTCGGAGGAAAGGGAGGGGTTACGATGCTCGTATCCCAAATTCTCAAAAACAAGGGCGATAGTGTTTTCACCATCAGCCCGAATGAAACCATCGGCTCTGCTTCAGCCTTGCTATATAGCCGCAAAGTCGGCGCCCTGGTCGTGCAGGACGAGTCCGACAAGGTGGTCGGCATCATTTCTGAACGGGATGTGGTCAGAGCGGTGGCCGAATCGGGCGCTGCAGCTTTGCTTCAGCCGGTGTCGCGGTCGATGTCGGCGGACGTGATCTTCGCCGAACCGACCGAGTTGGTCGATGCTTTGATGACCCGGATGACCGACCGACGGATCCGCCACCTTCCCGTATGTCTCGAGGGCCGGCTTGTCGGCATCGTCTCGATCGGCGATCTCGTGAAGGTCAAGATCGCTGAGGTCCTGCACGAGGCCGAGACCCTGAAGAACTATATCGCCGCAGGATGATGCGGTTTTGCGCAGTTTTGCGCAGATATTGGGCTTGACGAGGGGCGGAGAGGGGGGCTATACGCCGCCCTCGCTCGGAAGCGGACGCAAAACGCGATTAGGCGGCTCCAAAAGCGGCTTGATTTTCGACAGTTTCGTGACTATCTTCCGGCCCTCAATCGAATCGGATCGCTCTTGACCGGGGAGCTCTTGCAACCCGGGCGGTGCGATTTGCGTCATTTTTTGAAGGCTTCGGCATCGCTGAAATCTTCCAAAAACGTCGGTTGACAGAGAATTGGGCGGCCACTAGATAGCCGCCTCCGCAGCCGCCGGGCGCTAAACGGCGGGGTCGGCGAACGCCGGTCGGGTCTTTGACATTGTTGATTTGGAAAGAGAAACGCAGGCGGCGGCGTTCTGGCGATGGTCTCACGGACCATCTCGAACGCTGACAAATGCGGTCTCTTGAAAGACACCATGAATATGGGTGTCAGGCTTCGGCCTGGCGCCTACGTTTTTGGGAACTCGTCAAGATACTACGCAGAACTAATGCCAGTCGGGCCTCTCGAGGCTCGGCATGCTTAGGTCAGTGCTCAACTCAACCTGAGAGTTTGATCCTGGCTCAGAGCGAACGCTGGCGGCAGGCTTAACACATGCAAGTCGAACGATCCTTCGGGATAGTGGCGGACGGGTGAGTAACACGTGGGAATGTGCCTTTAGGTTCGGAACAACTGAGGGAAACTTCAGCTAATACCGGATGTGCCCTTCGGGGGAAAGATTTATCGCCTTTAGAGCAGCCCGCGTCTGATTAGCTAGTTGGTGGGGTAAAGGCCTACCAAGGCGACGATCAGTAGCTGGTCTGAGAGGATGGCCAGCCACATTGGGACTGAGACACGGCCCAAACTCCTACGGGAGGCAGCAGTGGGGAATCTTGCGCAATGGGCGAAAGCCTGACGC
>Ga0116231_10001205_pt1 | contig 51968 bp, 25 predicted proteins | sample S1TSphgellanicum_2_FD_89695 | JGI IMG/M metagenome (GOLD analysis project Ga0116231, IMG submission 89695) | Host-associated microbial communities from peat moss isolated from Minnesota, USA - S1T2_Fd - Sphagnum magellanicum MG | ecosystem: Host-associated > Plants > Peat moss > Unclassified...
ACAAAGCAAAAAAAAAACAAAAAATTACAAAAATAAAAAAAAAATAAATGAAGCCCAATCCTTGTAAGTTGTAATCTAATTAAATTTTTTTAAAAAATTGAAAAAAAAAAAAAAAAAAAAACCAAATAAATTGCATACCCATTGAAGACAAGTTTTATGCACTTATAACCAACTGAACATTTACATTCACTAATATATTGAACATGTGAATTTTGCAAATTGTGTCAGAAGTCTACGAAGTTTAACTTGCATCGAAATCACAACATCTTTTCAATTTTCATTTGATAAGTGCAGCCAACATTTAGGCTATGTTGCACAAAATCCAAACCCAATGACTTTTTCATAATCATTAGCTCAGGTCCAAAGATGCATATTAGTCATCTACTTCGGAACTATTTTTAATTGAAAGGTGAACAACCTCTCTAGCCTAGCTAAAACTGCACCGTATACAAATTCATGAATCATCATGCATCAAAGAAATTTTGTAGCTGAATGTTTTTTGCCTGGTGCTACAGAAAAGTGATTGGTGCCCATGGTGCTGCTATGTTGGGAGGAGGCGACATAATAATAGGCACTATTAAGGATACAAGGAAGCAAAAATTTCATAAGTTAATGCAGCAAATGAAAAGAGAATCACCCAAGATCGAACTGAACAATTAAAAACAAAATTTGTTGTCTAAAGCATTTGGTAATATGTTGCTGAAATTTTTAAAACCAAGTACATATCAATGTTTCTGCAGCGCTCCCTCTTGAGCCTAAGGATGTCATGAGCAACAACCACCAGATCAGCAGCTGTCATTGCTTGGGAATAAGCATTGTGATGTACTGGAATGCAAAAAGGATGTGGAGTAGTAATGTGAATATCCCATGCACATAAGAAACATCACAAAGAAGACACAAATGTGTTGCTTTACTTTATCACAAACCCAAGGAATCCAGTTTTGCAATAGCTGATGACAGATAATGCCCACACACTTGGAGAAAATGTGAACTGAAACAGCTAGCAACCCTTGGACATTTCAAGCAAAGATGAAAATATCAGAAAGTAAAGAACTTGAGAATTATGTGTGCTCAGAGAACTGGATATTAGTGTTGTTGGTGTTATGCAATAGATGCACACAGCGGATCAATTACTGCCTGGTACCCATGAGCAGGAGACTTCTACCCATTGCCATGACATTGCTAGACAAATTTGCCACTGGAGAATCTTCACTTGGTGTCCTTGGATTGTCATTTGCAGTAGCTGCAGGCACCATAGAGAGTGCAAGCACATGGAAGAATTGATTATAGTTAGGGACTTAGAACAACTCAGTGTTTCCTTTGCGATTTAAAATCAGAAACCTTGGCAACAAAGTGATCATCGTGAAGAGAATATTGTTTACCTTGATGTCCCTGTGAATAACTGGTCCATAGGATTGGACAACTCCCAAATCATAAGAGATGCAAAGGATCCCCAGGTTGATATAATGCTAATTTTACTAGGACCATTTCCTGCAGGTTTCTGAGAAACTATAGAAGAGAGTTGCAGAAAGAAGAAATGCAGCTAACCTGATAGATTGTAAGGAACCTGTACACATTGAAGGCACAAGTGCAAAGAAAGTTCTGCAGTTAGAAACATTACAAGAGCCTCCACCATCTACCACTCAAAATTCAATACAGAAAATTTTCAAAAGTTAAATTTTGAAACAGTGAACACCAATGAGCTAAGTAGAACTTAAAGCATTCAACAAGGAAAGAATCTATGGATTCTATTGAGAGATTCTATTCAAGAACACTGTAAACCCTCAGCATTTATTTTGCAAAACTCAGAACTTAGACACAAAATGGGAATAAACCCCATGCGAGAATTCTAGGACAGCTTGCTTAGCAATACTGACCAGACTCTTCTGCAGCCAAATCAGTGACTTCTTTGAAGCCAAATCTTGAGCCTGCAAGCATCTACAACGATGCAGTAACTTGAGGGGGTTTTGAACTCGCTGCAACACAAGTTCTACTTGCACACACACCAATGTTAGACAACATCCAGATTAAATTCAATGTGTTTCACCTCAAGCCTGAAGACAACTTGACCACAATGCACAACCAAGACATGATGGCATCATGCAACAACCACAAAATTGTGAACACACACATTGGCATAAGGTGACACAATCTTTAGGATTGTGTGCTAGTCTCCACCTTGATACATAATTGGCAGAAAAAACCAGCAAGATGAACTCCTACTTGCAACCTGAAGCCAACCCTAAACCCAGAAAACTAAAACTTTAAGCATTCGGCCCATAATGGATCTGATTCTCATTCCACTTGCATATAGCCATGTAAATGGTGATCTATTGAGCAAAACGTCTACACATAGATCCTAACAACAGGGTCAAGGTGAGTGGTTGGGTGATTCCGAAGCTTGTTTTTTATGAAGGAGAGGTTGGAAAAGGTTCACTCATCCTCCTACCCAAAAACATCACCATGCATAGCTTCACAAGCTTAAACCAAGAAAGTTGGTGGCTCAAAACTGCACTTGATGCAAACCTCTCTGCCAACTTTGTAGTTATGTTGCAATCAAGGGGAGGCACCATGGTAGCTTGAGCTTGATTTTGCATTGTGAGTTTCAGAAATTTGGATTGTTGACTATGCAGGTTAAGGTCCAGCAATGGCCCCACAAACTTTCCAAAAGTTTCCAAGGCCTTTGTAAACTAGAAGTGTGCTATAATTATGGCCAAGTGCTGTAGAACTGCAGTTTTAGTCTTTGGAGCAAGCGAATATTGAGAGTATATAATTGCATTAGCATTGAGCAATTCTTGTGTAGGGAAGTGCCTCTCAAATTCCATTGTCATACAAGTAGCAGCCTTGGAACATTGTTCTTCATTGAATCTATAGATTTAGCCCAAGCCTTCCTATCCATTAGGCTCATCACTCCAATGGTGGGATTTGTAACATGGAGCATGTACAATTTATTTTCCACGTAGAATGCAAAATAGTCAATTTCAATGAAAGGCTCTTTCCACCAAGTCAAGCACAATGCATCATTGATGTGTTCAACAAGCTCAACAAACAAAGGGAAGTGCTCCACTAAATACGTCTTTTTAATGTCATAAGACATTGTAAATAAGTTTGCTTCACAAAACTTGATGGTAAAAACAAAGTTGCAAATGAAAGTATCCCTCCCTTGTGTAAACTTGCATAGTCCTTACCTACATTGCTTTAAGTAACAACACATTAGCCAAACCTGGCAATGTCCATATGTCACATAAGAGAATTTAGTTTGTTTTAACATTGTCAATGGTAGCGTTGTCTCCTACCATCTTGACAACTAAAAGCTTGCATTCACTTAAGAACTTTTTTGATGGTGATAACATTGATATCCAATGTATTTTGATATTATTTAAGATCTCGTTGCCTTTCATTTCCAACATTTTAACCAACTTTCAAAACTCAAGATATTGTTTAGGGCTATGAAAAAAACATTCGTACATATTAGCAAGGAGTCCTTCAATCTTAAAAACCAAGGGAAGAGAACTTATCGTTTGAACAATTAGATTTATGCAATGTGCCATTTAGTGCACACCACTCATATATGGATCATACTTTTAGATGAGTTGGGTAGTCACTTTAGTTTTCACACCTTGTAACATAATGATTCCATCTACTCTAAATATACTAGGTTTGTTTGATGATAATAATGGTTTAAATAGGTTGAAATTTACAAAAGAGATTGTAGTATTTTCAAGAATAGGTTCTCCATTGTTAGTTGTAAACGTTATATGTGGGCATGATAGGTATGACATCACATTGTAGAGATTATGAGAAAAATCAATTTCAACACTTGAGAAAGTCACACTTTAGAAAGAACAAACATCAACATTTGAAGAAGCAAACTTGCAAATTGAACTTGGGAAGGAATAGATATAAAAAAACTATGAATTTTTTTTATAAACATAAGAGTTGCAAAACTTGAAACTTACAAAAAACACACAACAAGTTTTGGAGTTTGGACAAAATTGATAGAACCTAAATGGATAATACACAAACTTGAATATGATGAATGTTGAAGCTTTCTTCATTCTTTGTTACATAATTTCTCATGTTCTCCAAAAGCTCAAGTACATGCCATGTTTCAATTCTCAATTACTAAGCATGTTGCATAATGGGACATCCTACACATTCCACTTTGCAAACAACAAAAGTTGATTAGTGATGAACTTGGGAGGTTGAAGTGATTGTATTAGAAAGCACAACATTACACCACTTTCTACATCCAACAAATCACAAGGATGATTGTAAATGAAACTTATAAATGAAACTTGCAAGATACACCAAAATTTGTAACAATAATAAAGTAAATAATATCTAAGCTATCTTCACAAAATCATAGATCTTTGAGATTTGTCCTTCCTCAAGTTCCATACTAAGCATTCATGAACCACGTTATAGTCCAAAACTCAACCCACAAATAGACCACCAATTTCTTTTGTTCTTTCTCTACCTACAATGATTGTTGAATGCCATCATTATGTTGTGAGGCAACAATGTCTTTTGAACCACTACGAAGCGTGGTAATGGTCATCATTATGTTACGAGGCAACAATGTCTTTTGAACCTCTACGAAGTGTGGTAATGGTCATCATTATGTTGTGAGGCAACAATGTCTTTTGAACCTCTACGAAGTGTGGTAATCGTAAGAACATTGTAATTGCTATAAATGTTGTTAAAAGCATTACACAAGGAAAATTCATGTAATAAATGATAAAATATCATTGTTAAATGTATGCATTTGATCTCAACCGATCATGACATAGACAACTCGAAAATTTGGCCACTATTTTGAAATTTTTGCTTTTGCAATGACAGTAACAATAAAATTCTTTTCAAATCAATGCTCAATCTTACTCCATATTTGTATCTATGAACATGCTCTATCTCCCACATTCAACATACATGTAAATGAACCCACTACCAAAAAAGCCTTAGACTTCAAGCTTAGATAAATGATCTATTCAAGAGTACATTTTATGATGAGTACATGTTTTCAATTGTTTATCGTAGTGTCTGAATGGATTCAGCATAAATTAAATTATTTTTTGTTTTGCCAAAAATTTTAAAAATTATATATATATATATTAATAAAATCAAAAGTTCAACTATCAAGTTTGAACCATAAACCTTCAAATACTTTGACTTAAAATTAAGACAATCTGGACACACTAGACTGTTTCACAACCTTGAAGAGGGGTTGTTGATTATTTTATCTACACATTACCTACCAAAAATTTCAGAATTAAAAAACCAAATGCTGAAGTCAAGATTTTAGTTAATTATTCGACATTTTGTTGCCAAAATCGTTCAGGTACTACAATAATTTCATTCAATAAAATTGCATAGCCCTTTAGGGTTTTGCCAAATTGCAAAATTAAAACAAAAAAGAAACATTAATGAAGAGTGAGGACTTAGAGTCAATGATTTTTTAAGAAATTGTGATGTTGCATTATTGGCTAACATCCCAAGAAGGATTTAACACCAATGCGAATCGTACAAAGGTTTCTTTTGGAAAAGAAAATGAAAAAGATGCCATATTTTTAGGGAAAAAAATCATATTTCACCATATTTAGACTATGAGTTTGTAGCGGTCTTCAAAATTAGGCAAGATTCTAATATATATATATATATATATATATATATTGTGTGACCTACTTGACAATACTTGGAAAAGAAAAAAAAGTCCGAATGTGATGAATGTTTTTTTTGTATTTTTCCCCTAAAATTTGCGAATTTTTTTTCAGAAAATTTGAGAATAATGTGCCAGAATATTCTCACTTTATTATTTTTTTGGCGAAATTTTCATTGTAATTTGCCTGCTGAAAAGTACCAAAGTGGACCAAGAAGGAAAGGGAATAGCACAGGGGAGGTAAGCCAAAGGATGGACGGATGGATGGATGTATGTGGGCAATGAGGAAAATGCGCAGCAAACTGGCAAGGAAGTTGGGTATGGCATGCATTTCAATTGACTGATTTGGAGTGAGAATTTAACGGCGCTCAATAATAATAATCCCAAGATGGATGGAAACTGTTCATAAACCGACGAGTCATAAATTTTAATTAATTTTGGCTATGATGACAACATCCACAGAAACAGTTACCGATTCAGCCATTCATTCATTCATTCATTCATTCATTCATTTTTCGTGGCAAGTTCCTCACTCATTAATGCACTGCCCACAATAGCCATGGCAGCTGCTGTCCCTGCCCCAATAGCCAAGGCGCCCTTCCTCCACACATATGGGGCTTTAAATTTTTTTAAAATAATATAATTAATAATTAATAATAGTAATAAAAACATTAACCCCAGGATCACAGTTTTTTTTTTCCCAATTTTGTGATGTAGTCACACTGGCAACCATCCATAGGAGCCTGGGTTTAGCCAATTTTATGGACTGCCCAGGACGCTTCCATGGCAGTAAAGCCCACTGTTGGGCGGTTCTCTAGTTTTTTTGAGAATCGGCAGGTCTGGGTATTAGAACATTTTGAAAGACCCGACCCAGTTCCCTTTAAAAAAAATTATTTTCATCTTTTAAAGACCCAGGCAGGGTTTCAAACATTTTGCCAAAAAAAAAATTTCTCTGGGTTTTCAAAGCATCGATTCTCACACATCTTATACCAGTGAGTTTTCAAAGGCGATTTCACATACCAATTATTATACATTTTATTATTTCATGTATTAACTTTCAACTTTTAAAAATATTTTTTAATTAAATAATAAAATAAATCTGCACACACCAAACACACACATTGTTAATTAAAATTTCCTAAAAAACCATGGATACTAAAAAAATTCATCAAGAAACAAAAGATTGAAAAAAAAAAAACTTCACTTTCCAAGTCTGGCCTAAAGAAGTTGAATTTGGATAGCTCCTCCCAAACCTAAACCCTAAACACTAAAAGGAAAAGTACCAATTTGAAACAAGAGCAGACGCAAGGAGCATAGGAGTAGCAACATCACGGCAGAGCAGAAAGGTACCAAAGTGAGAGCAACCCACAATGGGGAGACGCAAGGAACATAGGAGTAGCAACATCACGGCATAGCAAAGAGATACCAAAGTGGGAGCAACCCACACTGGGGATGAGCAAGGAACATAGGAACAATAACATTGAGTAAAGAACGCAAGAGTCATAACGCCGACCAAAGAATGAGCAGTAGTAGCGTCAAGCAAGGATATAGGAATAACAAAGTTGAACATGGAATAAAAGAGCAATAGTGTTGAACAAAGAAAAAAAAGGGGCAACATTGAGCAAGGAGAAAAGAAGAGCAATGTTGTGCAAGTAGCGCAAGAGTTGCCGCATCAAACAAGGACAAAAGAAGCAAAACTATTGAACAAGGACAAGAGGAGCAACAAGAAGAGCAACAACATCAAACAAGGACAAGAAAAGCAACATCATTGAGCAAAAACAAGAGGAGCAAAAGCATCAAGCAAAGATAGGAGGAGTAACAACATCAAGCAAAAACAGGATGAGTAGCAATGATGAGCAAGGAGGGTTGAGCCAAAAACAACAATGTCGCACAAGGAGCACAAGAACAAGAGTGTCGAGCAAGGAACATCAAATAACAACAACAATAACTAATCTAAACAATTAATTTAAACAACTAACAAAGAAGAGAACAAAAAAAAACACAAAACACACAATAAGAGAAAAAAGTTGAATTTTTTTTTAATATCATCTTGCACTAAAATAGTGTTGTTTATTGGCTAAACCTTAAACCTAACTAAATCCTAAATTAATTACTAACTATTGACTAAACACTAAACCCTACTAACTAACGACCCTTAAACTTTAAACCTAATTAATTTTAAACCCTAAAACCTTGACTTCGAATTTTTTAAATATCCTATCAGGGTTTCATTAAAATATAAATATACATTTGGTTAGGGTTTCAAACGCTTGGTTCCCACTTTACATAAAACTTTGTAATCAGGTTTCATAAAAAGGTATCACTCAATATGATACCTTCAAATATTCAAACTAAGAACGGGCTTGAAACTTTGTTCGATTTTCACATAATTTTTTATACCTAGCCAACATTGGTAAAAACCACATTCGTTCCATTGTTTGTCATTCTTGTCTACCAAGGCAAGGATATTGTGTTTAGATTCATTATAGAGTATATAGCTTAAGGGGTCTTGGCCCTTAAGTAATAGGTCTATTTTTACATGAGGATTTTTGAAAGATGATATTTTGGCTTGTGTTGAAACTCGAGATTAGTTACAGAGTTATAATACTTTGAAGGATTTTGGTTTCTTTTAGAGGATTTTTGGAAGATTATATTTTTGCATGGTGAAATATTTGAGTTTCCATAATTCTTCTTTTTTGCATTAAGATATTTTTTCACGTAAATGGCAAGGCCACAGTGTGACACACCATTTGTTTGACATCAGAATCAGGTCAGATGTGATTTTAAAAAATTAAAAAAAATTTAAAAAAAAATCCCATGGGTGTTGTGGAAGGTTGACCTGGCTATGGGGGGGAGGGACAACAGGTGCCATGGCTATTGTGGAAAACACATTAACCAGTAATCACCAAAACTATGTTTTGCCGACTCCCTGAGAGGGAGTAGTTGTTGGGTAGCATGCCTTAAATGCCATTCAAGGGGCCCATTGTGGAAAGCCATTGAATGATATTTTGGCCTTCCATTCAATAGCTTTCCACAATGGGCCCCTTGAATATGGCATTTAAGGCTTCAAATTGAAGGGCAAAAAAATGTGTGGGACCCTTTACATGTGGAAGGCAACTTTTCTTTTTTGTTTCCTTTCAATCTATCAATGAGAAAGGGCATTTGTTACAAAAGACTTTTGCATAATTTGATAAAGAATATTGACACTCCAGATGTTCTTTGAGGCTGGATACACTTGATGATTTAATGCAGGTATAACTCTAGTTGGGCCTACACCGAATATACCTAGATATCCATAAAGTGGAGCCCATTTGGTCCCCACTCTCATCACCTCTTTTTGATCTCATCCCCCTAAGTTGTATTATCCATAAAGTGTCCAAATAAGGGACCAAAATGGAGGAAACCCAGGAGGGGATCCCCAAACTAGGCACAACAACTTTTTTTTGGGGGACAACTATGGGCTGCCCACCTATGGGCTATGGTATGGGGGCTATATGGGCTTAGGGCTAGAAGGTTAGGGGGCTATCGGTTACAGGGGTATAGGGGGCCAATGGCTACATGGCTATTGGCTAGTGGCAATGACTATTGGCAATGTGGTCATTAATTATATGCGTATTGGTTATTGGTTATATGGACATTAAATATGTGATTATTGGCTGTGGGTATTGGTTATTGGCAATTGGTTATGGGTAATGGTTACTGGTTATGGGTATATATGGCTATGGTTATTGACTATATGGCTAGGGTTAGGTTTGGTCTTTTAGGGTTTGGGGTTAGGACAAGCTTTATGTGGGTTTGAATGTTTGGTTTTTAGGGTTTTATTTTAAGTGTCTAGGTCAGGTTTTTTCAAGAATGGTCTGATTTTTAGAGTTCAAAAATTTTGGACCATAACACAGTTTGTGCTTGTGTAGAACATTGGAGTTAAAAACCAAAATTTATAGTTAAAATTAAAAAGACACAACAATGGACTAAACATTATGATGAAAAAAATTGTTTTAAGTTCATGCTTTTATGTATGTAAAATGAAGAAATTAAAAATCGACCCCAAAAAGGTGGGTTTCAAGTTAAGGTTTGGTGTTTAGGATTAAATTTTTTAATGTTGGTTTTGAAAGTTTCTAACTTAAGGTTTAAGGTTTAGGTCTAATTTTGAAAATTTTCAAGCCTCATTTTGTATATGGTTTAGAATTAAAGTTTAGGATGATCTTCTTATGAAATAGAAGTTGGGGAAAAGGGATGGGGAAAAAAAACGAAAAAAGGGCAAGGGGTTTCACATTTTATTTTGGTGTTGATTTCTTGGGAAGCTACTCCATTGTCACAAGTTTCGCCACAATGATCTTGTGGTCCAAACTAGTGTTGTGACGAATATTCTTCGGTTCTAGGGTTAAATTCGGGATTTTGTGGAGTTAACAACATTTTGTTGGAAGTGGCACATGAATCAGACCATGAACTAGTCTTTTGCTAGATCTTTTCAACAAAAATTGGAATTGTGAAACAACATTTTTAAAACATAGGGACAAAATCTTTAAATAAAAGATTTGTAATTTTTTAGAAACTTATAAGTAGATTGAACTTGATAGTTAAAATATTAATTTTAATAATTTGTTGAACTGCATATGCATATAGACCTATGTTTTAATATTTTAGTTTGTCGGAAGACCTTGTTGGTCTCGTACAATTTTGAGCATTGGGAAGTGTGTAGCATGCACAAGGAATTGGACTTGGAGGTTCTTAAATTTGGAAAAATGTGCAAGAATGGTACCAAAGGGTTGGTGTTTTTTTTTTAAAAATTGTTTGTTTGTTGATTTCTTGCACCAACCGACTGCAAGGAAATTACGTGTAATCTCATCTCCCCCGCACCAGGTCAATTAGGTGAGATTCACAAGGAGCCCAAAATTGTACTCAAAGAGGACCTCGAAGGGCACCGCACTTTTTGACCCAAGGTCTTTCTGAAAAACAAAACTTGGAGAGGACCCCAAAGTACACCGTGCTTTTTGACCCAAGGTCTTTTCCGGGAGGGAAAAAAAAAAAAACTCACCAATGCTGGTGTTTCATTTTTCGAAATGCCCGCTTAAAGAAGGTGTCCGACAATTAGAGTAAAAAAATTTGGAGCAGGTCTTCATGGGTCCTGAGTCTTCTCAGGGGGTGACTTGGGGCCACGTGAGCCCTTCAAAAGTAAGGCCTGGTTGTTGGTAGTAAGTAGGAGTGGTTGGGGGAGTGGGCCAAGGCAAATTGACCCCACCCCCCACCCCCACCCCAAAACATTGGGATCATGGTAAAAACCCTAAAAACCCATTTAAATTGCTTACAAATATTCTAAATATTTATAAATATTATCTCGACAACCTAAAACAGGGTCCCCGAGTCCAAATCTATATTTTTTGGGGGCCTAATATGGCCATTGAAATGGGTTTGGGCTTTTCACCATGATCCCAATGTGGGGGTCAATTTGCCTGGGCCAAGGGGGGAGTGAGGGGGGGGTGCAAGTTAACGTAGTTGTAGTTTTTTTTTGTTGGGAATAGGTAGGGGTTTTGTGATTGTCATGAATGACGTTGTGCACAGCTTTGTCTCATGTGCAAAACACGAGTCTTTTCAAGCTACACCAGATTTGATCAATGATATGATATGATATGATATGATGGGTGATGATGGTGGGGCGCGGGGGGATGATGTGTCTGTGGTGTATCCGTAGTAGTAGTAGCAGCGACAACATATATGCACACACACAGCTGGTCCTTTCTTTCTTGGTAGGTGCGCAAAATTTCTTTGTTGCAAAAAACAATAGGCGCCATTATTGATGGCTTTCTCCAGTCGTTACAGATGCCATCTGAGTCACATGTACCCTTTCATGCACACACACAAGCAGAGCATTTCAAGCATGCTGGATATGGGTCAGGAACCAGCTTCAGAAATTCCTTTCACACACACACACACACACACACACAAGTAGAGCATTTCATGCATGGATATGGGTCAGGACCCAGCTTGAGAAATTTCTTTCAGTGGTAGGTAAGGCCTTATGAGTAAAAGGGTACCACACACAAGCAGAGCATTCCAAGTATGCATATGGGTGAAGAACCAGCTTGTGGAATTCATTTCAGTGGTAGGTAAGGCCCGTGCTTGAGGGCCTTACCAGAATAAGGGTAACACCTGAGGCAGCGGTCCAGGTGGTGTTGCATTCTGGTTAAGGACTGCCACCTCTAAGGTGGTGGTGCATTCTAGTTTAGTCCAAATAAGGGTACTGCCCAAGGCAGCATCAGCCAAGGTGGTGCTGCTGCACTCTGGTTATGGTCTCGTCTAGAGCATAAAGCAACTGCCTCCCCTGTGATCAATTTGTAAGGACAAAACATTTTCGGAATGCAATGTTCCTCCTTGGAAATGGAAGATCCCTCTGGCAAAGCTGAGTGAGTCTTTACCCTTTTAAGGTGCGCTCCAAATACAATGTGAAATTTCTAGCAGTGCTTTACATGAATTATAGAAAGCCGGTGATGGTTATAATTCCCAGACAGATTGATCAGGTACAAAGGCAATGCCAAAAACAAAACAATTCAATGAGCGGAAGAGGTATATATATGCTGTCACAACTCAGTACTTGTGAAAAGGAGAAAAACTGGGTTTGTGGATCCAGTCAATTTGAGGTCCAACATAACTGTGAAATCATTTTTACTTTGCAAAAACAAAAGTGGAGGGAACAACAACAAAAACAACTGAATTGCTTCACAAAAGTGTAGAAGCATTCAACTTGATGATAGGAATCATGCAAAAAGTCTTTTGATTGATTGTGATCATAACTAGATATAGCCAAAGTAAAATTGTGCTTCTAATCCTCCTCAACTTCCTTATAAATCCGTGCTTCTGATCTTAAGGATTTTTATAAGCCCCCTAGTGATTGAGATTAACCAGGATACAGCAGCTAGCACCTGTACCTCACCTTCACTGATCAACTGGAAAGAGAGAGTGTGAGCTAATAACAGCATATCCTTAAGTAATGAGGGGTACCTACTAATGTGGTTTCATCAGAAGAGAGAACCGCATGCAACAAAGAGAGCTCCAAAGACCACAGCAGCAGCAGAAGCTGGAAGAGAAGAAATAGTGCTACCGTTCGGTGACGGAGGAGGAGTAGTAGAACTTGGAGGAGGAGGAGAAGGAGAAGCAGAAGCAGAAGTCACATTTATGGCAACTTTCTGACCAGCCAAACAGTGGCCAGGGTAGCCACAGATGAAGTAGAGAGTTCCAGTGCTGTTGAGAGTAACAGTGGTGTTTCCATTAGTCCAAGTCTGAATGGGACTTGAGAGATCGCAAGCAGTGTAGTTAGCCTCTGACACCTCCAATACATCATGTGCATTTACTGTGTATTCGAACACTGCAATTTACACAAGGCCCAGCTAGAGATAGTCAGCAAAACCCTTTTTTTCAATACAATTTTCCATCAGAGAAGCACAACTTCCAAACCTCCTTGCCACACAATTTTTCCAATTCTGTCAAGAGCTCAGAAGAAGTGATAGGTAAGGCCCACGGTCGAGGGCATTACCAGAGTAAGGGTACCTCCCAAGGCAGCAGCCGTGGTGGTGTTCACATTCTGGTTCCGCTTGAGGGCGTTACCAGAATATGGGTACCCACCTGAGGTGGCAGCCAAGGTGGTGCTCACATTCTGGTCATGCCCTCATCCTAGGGCCTTGCCGGGCATAAAGCAACTGCCCCCACAATCTATCAATTTGTAAGGATGAACATTTCAGAACAAAATGTTCCTCCTAAAAAAATATATAAGATCCCTCTGGTACGGCCGAGTGAATCTTAGCTTTTTAAGGTGTGCGCCAAATACGCCGTGAAATTTCTGGAAGTGCTTTTATGCTCAAGCAAAACACAAAGGCCTAAACTGTCCTACTGTTCAAAAGAGAATTCCTGAATGCTAGTCTTCAACCCCGAAACCTTGATTTGCAGATTGCCAACATGGGTATGCTACACTGAGCAATGTAAGTACACTCAGTGTGTGTAGCTGCTTCATCTGAATCAAAAGAGTTTTTGGAGGAAAACTTGGAAGCCCACTTACGAAGACTGTCACCGGGAACAAAGGTCTGGGTGCTGGCCCAGTCATTGAGATACGAACTGTTCAAACTGTTACCACCACCAGGTTCTGTCCAGTCGTCAGCGCCTCCAACGGTATGCGTTATGGCGCCTTGTGCATGCTGAACCAGAGCCACTGCTACAACAGCCAGAAGCATCAGTCTTCCAGCCACATTCCAAGCCACAACAGCATTGCCTCTTCCCTGCACCATCTCTGCAGCAGCTTCACTCTGTTTCTCCTTCCTGATTCCACAAAAACCCAAAGCTTTAAAATTAAAAATTAAAAAAAACACAAACAAACGCCTGAAAACACTTTCTTCTAGCTCTTCTTCTCTGGAAGCTTTAGATCTAGGTCGGTGCTGTGGGCGAGTGTGTGAGTCTATAATCTATATGAAAAGAAAACTACAGCAGCAGCAGCTGCAGCTGATGGATTGTGGTACCAAATTGCGGGAAGTGATAAGGTTGTGAAATGCAGAGCTAGAAGAGAAGGTGCAGAAACACAAACAGAGATGGGTGACTGCGGCGATGTGAGAAAAATGAGGAAGACGTGGGGTTTATTATTGGGATGCTGGGGAGGCAGCGAGGACGAGGACGAGGAGAAGACGCGGACGAGCGGGCGGTCGGGCGGCTATGGCCTGTCAAGAACTGACGCGGAACGTGGTAGCTCTGGCGCTGTAGGCGACTCTCAGTGTGGGACCCCTGACGACCCCAACCCCCCCCCCCCCTCAAGCCTTTTTTCCTTTTTTTTACAAGGGGGGGATTGGGGGCCCCAAAGTCTTTTGTTTGGGGGGGGGGGGAGGGGAGTGCTTGACCCTCGACCCCTCCCCCGGCCCGACGGCACATACTACCTCAATGGTTAAATTGGTCCCCAAAATGGATTAGGAAATCAGTTCCAGAGTTTTTTTTTTTTTTTTTGGGGTTGTTTTGGGGGTGTGAAATTTCGTCAAAATTAATGAATATAAGATGAAGAATGCTTTCACCCCTATCCCCTCTCTCAAGCAAAGGAAATAAATTTTATTCAATCTCAGTATGAAATGCTGAAACTCAGCATTTAATGCACCAGGTTCGACGGTAATTATAACAGTTGTACATGTAGAGGCAGTGAAAATATATGTAGCAGCAAGGGGGGGCGCTCAGGAAAAAAGAAAGACAAGATGAAACTGAGGTTACCAACAAATATCTAACTGGGATAAATTTTTCGAATTGTAAAATTTTCATTCCTAGTTACGTGTTTGATGCCCTATTATGCTGCTGAAACTGGCCATTCTCGCCCCCTAGTTGCGTGACTTTACGGATAGTCTATTAAAGTCAAACTCTGTCAAACTCCTTTGGGATTGTAAATAGGCTGAGGTTAACAGTGTCCTTCAAGACAGCCAGTACAAAGAAACAACTGTTTTCGATTGTCCAACAATGATGATTGGCCCAGACGGTGAGATTTACATAATCTTGCAAAATATTAAAGTTACTCGCAAAGTAAAGAACACACAGCACCCAGTGAAATTTCTTAAAAACCATGCAAAAAACTCTACATTAGGCTTTAAGGGGGACTGAAACTCAGATGAAAACCATAAAATTTCATTACTTTGCAGATAACAATAATGCAGGTTGAAAAAAGGGGGCTCAAAAGAACAACAACTGTACCAACAACACTAGTACCCAAACCACTTTTCCATGTTTATGAGTGGGGATGGGGGAGTAAGTAACATTGCATGTAGGATGATTAAATATTGATTAAGGCCCAAGTAGCGGGGTGTTGGTGGGATGCCCATTACAAGGCACTTGTTGGAAATGATCAAGGAGAGATATTAGCTTAGTAAATATGTCATATATTCAACTCAGATAATGACAATGGACACCAAACCCTAATAGGTGCCCTAATAGACTATAGGAAAATCTGGAACACCTTCCTAGGCTCTGACTCACCCATCATATGTTTCTCTACAAACACATGCTGAAACTAGTCTAGAGCTCCTTTCACATTAACAGCAATGGCTCTTCTTTTTTTCTTCCTTCAGGGTGGTGTTTGTATAGTGTGAAAGGTTTCAATGCATGCTCATGGAGTATATAGGCAGTTCTACCCTAACTAATCTCATGCCCCTTAAAAAGATATTGTTGTTGTTGTTGCCATGTTGCCTTGACTAGATTTTTTGCTTACTCCATGTTTCAAGGCAGAAATCAAGAGATCATACCTAAGACTAACAATGAGCACTTCTCTGTCAAAAAATTATATTAAAAAAAAAGAAAAGTAAATTTACTTTATTTTTTTATAATTTCAGCAATTGAGGAATAAGTATTGTCAAGTACACATTATTGTGTTGTGTAGTTTTAATACTGACCTAGTGGTTGGAACAATACACAACATTTCACAAGTTTGGGAATTTGATTCTGAAGAATTTTGAGACAAATATTGATATCTTTTTTTTGCCTTTTTTTCAGCTAGAATTTTTGCCAATTATTTTTTTGCCAAACATCAATTGTAGGCAAGATATTCATTTTAAGACTAACAATAAATTATTTTTTCAATCATTTTTAATCCTTTTAGGGTCTCACTTTGCTTATTTCCACTCATTGAAATTTTTTGAGCATGGATTGCCTTGGACTAGTGTTTCCTTGTTTTTCAATTTTGCGATATTTGCTGAATTGGCTATTATCCATAAGAAGGTTTAGTCAAATTTGGCTATAAATGGGATATGAAAGTAAAACCATTTAAAGTATTCCTTCTAGATTGTTGGTTACCTACTAGAAGCTAATGTAGACATCTAATATTTCTATTATTACTATTTCAAATCTGACTATTCAAAGCCCTCCAAAATCATTTTTCATATTTTATTTAAATTTTCAAATTTTTGAAGCTTTGCTGAAAACAAACTTTTGTTACACACCTATCAAAATAAATAAAGGTGTAAAATACATGAGGTTCATGCCATGATATTTTTACAATATTTTTACTTGACTTTACATAATTACATTTCATAATTACTTCATTTGGTATCACTATTTTTGCTTGACTTTAGATAAGTATTTTACATACATATATGTGCTTAAAGATGACCTAATTTTGTCCATAAGATGCAAGCTACTCTTAGCATTAAGAGGGTCATAAACCCAAGTGAATGGGTAAATCCTTCACCAAAGGGATGTCCCAACAACAAACACAATGTTCATTTGCTCACTCTTTCACAAACTTGTACCTAATTGATCTTCTATACTTTCCCAATTAAATAACCATATTTTTTCCCAAATTTTACCAATGATGAGAATAATGACCTTTAGGGCCAAGTCTGGACAACATGCACCATGATAAGACAACCATGTTGTTCCCAAATTTGTTTCCATTGATGTAATGTACCAACTTTTGGGTAGTTGTTGTTGCCAAAGTTCCCAATGGAATCCTTCAAAAGTCCCCACATGATGTGCTCCTCCCAATGTTTTGGGGTTCCCCCAAAATTGACTCAAAATAGTTCTATGATTGGTTTTGTTCAATGCTAAAAAGTTTGTTATTCGTTCCCAAAAATATCGTGCATTTTTTATCACAAAGGCACCATATAATTTTCTTAGTGTATGTGGAGGGCACCTTAGCCTTGATAATAAATGTGGGTCCTTCGCTTAGAGCCTCCACTTCCAATTGGACCCTTGCTCCCGGAACCGCCCCCCCCTTCTCTGACCTTCCCCAGCACAAAATATAGTTAAACATAAGTCTAAGTCCAAGTCAATCCACTACCCGGGAAGAAAATTCAAGACCCATTATAAGCTTTGGTCTAAGGCAATACTTGACGGTCACAAAGCTTACCAATGGTACACTCCCCCAACTGACCCGAATTCACTAGCACTTGTTACTAGGTGTTTTACTCACAAAAATCAATCTTGTTGTAATTTACGAGATCGGTCAATACCCAAAGTGTGAGACCAACAAGGTCCTTTTGAGACGACTATGGGGGAAAAAGCACAAATCGGGTCAGCTTTGAACTTCAAAGGTCATCATCTTTTTGCCCGCAAATTGGTGGTTACAAAGTGTTTGAATTGAAAAGGAAGTTGTGTAACAAGTACAAACAAAGGCCTATCAAGCTCTACTCCAATTTGTGTGTGTGTGTGTATGTGTGTGACTTCAACCATCCAAAAAGCACACAAGAAACCCACCAAACAAGTGCTTCTAGAGAAGGAGGAAAAAAAAACACCCAATCAAAGGTCAATCTTGACCCAATAGGGGTGGTTAGAGAATATATGATTTTGGGAAGGACCTTGTCATGGGAGGACAATTTCAATCATGTTTGTTTGGCACACATGTCAGACCTTAGTGTGGGTCAAATATATGAACATGATGAGTCATGGCTATTAATTTAAAGGCATAAAATTAGTTTTGTCCACCTTTGAAGGAAAAAAACATTGACTTTCATCTGTACAAGGAGGAGCAAAACAACACATTTTCTTGGGCTCCAACCCACTTACTATTTCCTTTCCAAAGTGGGCTTGTAACCCTAAACCCTTCCTAAACCCTAAACCCTAATATTATTATTTGGGAAGCAACTAGTAGTACTAAACCCTACCCAGACAATTTTCAGTCATGGTGCTCAAATATAGAGTGGAGGTGAAATCTGCAGTATCCACCCTAATTAGGGTTAACTTGTAGGTCCTAACCATCCTAACCAAAGGTAATTGGACATATCTTAACCATCCTAACTAGAGATAATTTGGACATTTCTTAACCATGTTAGCAAAGGCAATTGGACATATCTTAACCATCCTAACCAAAGGTAATTGGACATATGTTAACCATCCTAACTAGAGATAATTTGGACATTTCTTAACCATGTTAGCAAAGGTAATTGGACATATCTTAACCATCCTAACCAAAGGTAATTGGACATATCTTAACCATCCTAACTAGAGGTAATTTGGACATATCTTGACCATCCTAACCAAAGGTAATTGGACATATCTTGACCATCCTAACCAGAGGTAATTTGGACATATCTTTTGTGAGCAGTCATGGAGTTGGGAAAGTTGCATGCCCTAATCATGTACAAAAAGGTTTAAAAACTAAAATGAAAAGGCCAATGTAAAAAAATTGAAGGGCCAATGGGTATAGCTTTGTGCTTGCTAAATCCTTTGAATTGTGAGGTAATAATTTAATTAATTTTGAGTATGTAAGTACATGTATTTACATACTCACAATGTTCACACCAAACTTAGCAAGTGCAAGGACCTACTTTTTTTTCCATTGTTTTCACTTTGTACTATGTGTGGCCATAGTGCACACAACATAAATGATTTTTATTATTATTTCAACTTAGATTCTGAAGCCTAAATAATGGGAAAAGGTACATATGTCCTTTTATTACTGTATGAAACATATCATTGTGTGTACATAAATATTTTCTCATATTATTTTGATCTTTCTCTAGTAATATGAATGAAAAAAAGTTTAGGTAACCTACAATAAAAAACTTAGGTAACCTAAGATAAAAGACTTAAATAAATAAAAAATTTAGGTAACTTAGCATAAAAAGCTTAGGTAACCTAGAGTAAAAAGTCTATATAACTTTTGAATCTTAAAATAAAAAAGCTTAGATAGCCTAGGGTAAAAGACCTAGTAACCTATAAAACTTTTTTTTTTAAAATTTAAGTAGGCTAAGAATCCTAAAGTAGGAAAACCTAGGTAACCTAGGAGTCCAAAACTGAAAAAAAAGCCTAGGCTTCCCAGCACTTAAAATTTGGTGCCCATTGCTAAACTGCCCATAATGAAAAAAATATTAATCAAAAATTAATTAAAGGCAGTGATTTACAAGTTCTTCCAAACCTTAACTACTTACAACAATCCACTTTTTTTACAATTGTTCTTGTGTTGTCACACACACGTCATTTTCACCAAAAGAAACTTAGTTAGATTTGTGCCACAAATGATTCCAATCTATTTGGATTGAGGACATTGTTTTTTCACTACTTGTTGTGACTAAAATTTTAATCATAAAAACCAACATAAAAACCATGTTATGTAATAATGCAAGCAACAACACAAGGAATCAAAGATCACTTTTGGGAATTCATCTTCAGTTTTGAGGAATGATTCACATTTTGGTGGACTTGAAGGATTGCTCAAAAAGGGTACGAATAAGCACAATGAGATCAAAGTTAAGCCCAAAGCAAGAATTAATTTAAAAATACCGTTATTATTTTTTGTTTTAAAGAGAGATCTTAGCTTTTGGAAGAACACTTTTTAAGGCATTCAAGACAACTATTATATGTTTCAATTGAGACATAATAATATATATAAACAAGTCAAGTTTTGATATTGCATGAATTGAAATAAACTTGCCTTGAAATGACTTAGGTACATATGTGTGTGTTCATGAATGTGCTTTGATGGTGTGATGATTGCATGTCTAGATGCAAATTTGATGAAACATTTTTAAACCATCTCTTTAGGCACTTGGGTGGAGCAAAAGAAGACAAAATTGTTGGATTCTTGATTCTTTTCCTTTTCCAAAAAATCTAAATTTTCAAGTGGGGATCAAAACTAGAATCTGAAATTTGGTTTGATGAATCCATGAAATATTTGTAGCACCCAAGTTTTTTCTTGGGTTCATGACTTTAGCCAACTTTAGTTTGCGATGATTTCATTCATTTGATTCAAGAAGCCTTCATTATGAATCCATTATAAGCTTGAAACTCTAATCTCCTCATTTTTGGTAACATGATTGGTAATCTATCTATGAAGCAAGGTAGTTTGTTTGTTTTGTTTTGTTTTGTACTGATGAGATCCACCGAACCGGGATGCTTCAGATCGCGTTCTTGGTCTCTTTGGAAAGCTCTGAAGGAGAAGGGGTGCATCAGCTTCGTTCCATGGTGTTTGGACTTGCGGTACAAAAGTTCTTGAATATTGAATGATCTCTACACTGAAAATGAAATTAAATCGCAGCTCAAAATTTTGAAGGAATTGGAATTTGCCTTTGATGTTGTTGGAAAGATCTTGATGGGCAGGATTTAATGGAATTTTATTTGGTAAGATTTGGATTCAGAATGTGGGAGATACTGATTTTTAAGTGATTTCTGTGGCTGAAAAATTCAAATAAATTCCAAAAAACCAAGTTTCGAAAGGAAAAATCAGTTGGGGATGTGGTAACACTTGGGCCAACAACACAGGCCACACTAGTTAGTTTAATATCTAGATATGAAGGTTAGTTTAATATCATTTGTTGGGTTTAATTTAGCCACTAAGAGGCCTCACACAAGAAGGTGAAGATGAAGGTATGGGGGTGTCGGTGCTGGTTCAACTTGGCCCCAAACTAAAGAAGACATCGAAAAGCATAATACAAGATTGATGCTAAATTCCGTGGTACTATGGGTGGAATTGCCCATTCAAGGGTGGGTTTTCCATGAAAGGGCACCAACCCAATATTTGAATGGGACCTACCCAAATGTTGAGAGTTTTCATGTGAACATTGGACTTCCAAACCCATTGCTTTCATGTGATAGCTTCCGGGTATGTTTCTATTAAATCTACCTACTCACACTATTGTGACTCGTTTATTGCCCTTATATAGTGTGAGACTTCATGTCTTTGGGGCATTTTTATGACCCACTATTGATATCCCATTGGTGGACCACCACTTAAATAGTGAATGGGTGACCTATCATGGCATTAATCCCTATAGGTTGGAGGTTTTCTAACCCATTATCTCAAGTGTGATAGTAGTCCAAATGTTCTCTTGGAGCTAATTAATAATCACATTGGGAGTTAAATCTCATCCATGGTGGATGAAAGTCCTCATCTGATTCAGTCCCCCAAGAGCCGTTTTGGTTCACTACATTCCCAATAGTTGTTCCTCACAAATGCAATCCCCCAAGAACTTGTTCCCAATGACCATTCCCCAATGTGAGGAATACCCATTGCGAATGCAATAAACCAAAAGGGGGGGCGGCTCCAATTAACGATATATATTTTCTCTTTTTTTTAACACAATGTTGTGAACAGGGGAACATGGGGGTGGTATGTCAATACAAAAAACTTGGGTGGTTATGATCAAGAGGGGATAGAGAGTTTTTTAGGGTTTAGGAGCTTGGATCAAACTCAGGTTTTCATGTGCTCCAAGATGGAGCATTTTTGGCCATGGTGGGAGCCCATGCAAATGGGTATTGCAATGTTGGTATTGATGCAACACCATCAACAATAGGTATTGCAAAAATTCTTAACTAAATTTTTTCTAAGGCATGGAAACAAAGTAATCCATCTCCGCCACCATCTCATCTTCTGTCCAAGTAACTTCCCAATGTGGTTGTCATTTTGCCGGGGACCCAAATACTCTGAGCAGTACTTTACTTTCCCTTATATTCTGAGGAGTTTCTGTGAGCTAGACATGTACCTAGAGGTGTTCAATTTTCAACCATGTTGCTTCTTGGGCTCCAAATGCAGGGTGCGTGTTTGAAGTTTGAACATTCAACTACCCATACCTCAATTAATTACATTGCCCAAGAAGTTTATAGCTTCTCTGACCTCCCAGACATAGTTGAAAATTTGGACACCCATTTTGTCAGATGACAAGAGCCTCATACAACTATAATAGGTCATTATGTTTCAATGGATAAATTATGTTTGGTACGGGGTTTTGGGGTCCTCCTATTGAGGGCCTTTTCCAGGCTTTTTCTTAAGTAAAAGGTGCATTCACACTTGGTGTTAGGGACTCTAGTGTTGTGTCCCTTTAACACCATTCTAGTCATTTAAGACTTAAACTTACTTACAGTGAAGATTTTATGTTAAATTAACATTCATTTTGAACATTAAAGCTATCACCCATTTAACATTGGGTGCCACCTAGGATGCCACCTAAGTTTTCATTTAACATTGATTTCACATCAAGTGTGAATGCACCATAAGAAAGGCAAGTAAGTAAGTAACTGCAGGCTCCATTTTTTGTGCTGTGAGTGTGTTTAGATGTGAATTGAAGATTGAGAACATGATTAAATGTGAATAGGTGGTGAGAAAATTGGTTGCACTTTGGAACAGACTAGTGTTGGGCAATTCTTTGATTTTTCAATCAACCATCAGTTTTTGGGTATCTAAAAAAATCAGAATCAAAGAAACCAGCTGCTTATGGGTATTTGAAAATCTTCAAAAACCAAAGAACCACTTGTTCAAGGTATTTCAAAACCTCTCAAAGAACCACCCGTTTTCATTTTTGAAAAATCCTTGATTCTTTCCTGGTTCTTCCTCAATTGGTTTATGTGGAAAACAAGCTCCCTCTTGACTTGTTTCTCATTCGGAGGATTCTATGGATCCAAGTATCCATGTGGTGGATGCAAACTCAATTGTTTTTCTCTCCCCTTCTTCTTCAGATACCCAATTATTTTCATTTGTCAAAGCCATTGACAAAAGAATGATGTTCACAGTGTTTTGTTCGTTGCATTCTAAAAAATCTTAAGTACCCAGCCATTAAGTTCCTCCTAATGCTTTTTTCTGGCATTCTTGAAATATAGCCAGGTTCCTACTAATGCTCCTTTCTTGCATTCTCAAACTATGTATCCAGGTTCTGAATATATATATATCGGTATCATCAGGTCTTGGACAAAACCTTTCATCACCATCAAACTCTCAAAATGGATTTGAAGCCCTCCCACTATGAAGCTTATATGATTTGTTTGAGGTCTCTTTCTTTGTCTCTTGTGGATGGTACAAGAAGCTTCTTTTCTTGGGTCTAGAAATCATTCATGGACCTCAACACAAGGCAGCAAAGAAAATTTGCACATACCGCTGAGTGTACTCTGTGCATGGTATTCTTTACTAAAAGACAAATGCCAAGTTCACGTTGCACTGATCACCCAGTACCTACTACCATAGCCAATGACAAGCATGTACTATATATATATATCAGGTCACCAAAACCTTAAATGGACATTGCTTTGTCCTCAGACACTTAGTTTTTTTTGCCTATATTGGTCGTTCACCAGACCTAAATGGTTGACTATTAAAAATAACCACATAAGGATGAACCAAACCCACATCTTTTTTTAATGTTTTGGGCCTACTTAGAGAACTTTAATTGCATTCAAAAAAGAAAAAGATCAGATTTCAATGGAAGTTGCATTCAATCATGTTGTTGGCATCTATGAAATTAATCTACAGTTTGTTTAATGTCAGCATAGTGATCCAATATCCACCACCATGCATTTACCAATGAGCCAAGTAAAGACCACACAAGAGATGATGCTTATCGATAAATTTTGAAATGAGAGATGTGAAGTGTCGTGAAGTTTGGATGCAAATTTGGTGATACAAAATATGATAGTGCAACTCATTGTAGTTTTGTGAATGCTCTTGTTTTATGTGACCTTTGCAAGTGCTGAAGATGCGTAACAAAATGTTTTGTGAAATGTTTAGGAAAAAATTAGATGTTTTGATTACTTCTAGATACAAAATTATAAGAGTCAAGAGGCAATCTGAGCAATGAGGATGAAGAGAATATTAATTTGTTAAATTACCAAAAGTAAGAGTTTGAGTGCATGTAGGGTGAGGATTCAAATCAACTATATTGAGATAAATCATCATACACCATTAGTAGATTTGCCTCTTGGGTGCCACAAGTTGAATCCTTAAAAAGGGTTACGTTAATTACAATCAAGCTAGCCAAGATGTTTGTGTGATCTAATGATCCTTCAAGCAAGCCCAACATCTATCAACTACAACCAATTGATATCAATCCAAAATTCTAAGAAGGATGAAAATGTGGGTGTGGGATGAAGTTAGCTAGGCAATTAAGAATGCCTCTTAAACCTAAGAAAATTGGTTCAAGAGGTGCTCAAAGCATTAAAAATCCTACAAATCAAGCACGCATGCAAAGGAAAACTTTGAAAATTTTGGAAATTGGGCTAATGCAAGATTGCATTTGAAATGGAAACTATTAAATGTAGCTTCAAAATCCAAATTGCAAGCTAGATGTGAGGTGTGTTTGATACATTGCTAAGTATTCATTTGTATGTAATTATGTAGTCTAGAAATAAAGGCATGCAAAACAAATGTTGTAGAAAGGGGAAGGGGAAGCATTAGTGTAATATGGAAAAAAGTTGCAAGCAATTGAAAATCCATTTACACTCACATACTAGAGATTTTAAATACAACTAAAATTACATAAAACATGACTATGCCTTTCAAAAAATGGGATCTTAAGGTGTTGGTGGCTTAAATGGTTCACAAAGCACAACCATGATCCATTGTTGAGGGTTGCCTAGTGTTTGAAGGTTGAATGTGTGAAAGGTCTATGCCCATCAAATGTAGAGTTGTTATAAACAAATATAGTAAAAAGTGTATGATTTACACAAGTACCACTGGGCACAAGTAAGGGTGAATACACCTTGCATAGTCCCTTTTTTAATGTCATATTTGCATTTTTTCTTGCATTTCTTTAATACTTCAATATAAAATGTTAATATTTTCTTTGAAATACCAAAAAAAAAAAGTTTCACATATATAATGATAATAGAATTAACATTTCCAAAATGCAAAAGATACATTAAAATTCTAAATACTCCATGAACAATGGACTTTTTAATTTTGATGACAATTTTTGAAACACCTTATAAAACTTATGCATATGAACTTTTATCTTGTGCAACATTTATCACTCTTATGTATTCAAAACTTTGAGATATTGCATCATTGATGTTTAATAAACAAAAAATGTATTAAATGAGTGGAATATGAGTTTAATTGATTGTGTCATGGACTTTTTTGAATCCCAAAAACTAAATTATTTTTAAAAATATTTTGAGAATCAAAAATGATTATTTTATTGAACTATCTTTTTGCAACCTTTTTAAAATGCCTTGTAACATCATCATTTGAAATCAAAAATGGAAAAAGTTGTTAATCTCAATTACATATAAATATTCATATTTCAATGTAATTTTCAAATATACTAGATATGGAATCTCAAAAAGATTTTGCATTGCCATAAATTAAACACCTAATATGTTTTTAGTCAAATTGTGATGAATTAGGTGCATAGTTTGGCTAAAGTGGTGTTAGGGGGGAGGGGTGTTTTTGTTCTACCCAAAATTATTATGGGTTTGTGCATTCCATTTAACACTAAATGAGAAGAAGTAGTTATTTTGCAATGTCCTTACATCAACACAATAGTACAATAACCTCCAAATTTTACATTTCTAAAGGTAAATAGTTTAGACAGAATTTTGTTGAAAGAAGTGAATATGAAGTTACAATGTAGTTCAAAACTTGGATGAAAACCATTCTCTTTGACAAGTGGATTTCACCCTTCATAACATATGTTCAAGCATGTGAAAAAAAAAAAATTATAAATAATCATCATTTATTCGAAATGGCCACAACTTGAACATGTTATGATATATGTTATGTATAGGGCAAGGGGTGTGAGGTTAGATTTAATTATTCCATCATCACAATAAGTCATGCATTATAGCCTCATGATGTTGTGTGCTTCAAACCATTCAAAATTGTCCTTAAGGCTTATAGGGATGTGTGGACATTGGCTAACAAAAGTAAAGGGGATGCAATAGAAGATCTAACACAATGGGTGCCTTTAACTATCGCAAAGGTGTTGTCTTTGCCAAACATCCATAAAGGTTTCTAGACTATTAGAATTTGGCCATTTAACCTAGTTTCAATGGAATGCAAGATGCAACCATGCATTCATGGAAATAAAAACACATGAACCAAAGGTACTTAGGAATTAGCAAATTGAAAAAGTACTAGGTGAATGCACTAATAGCATTATGCCCAATGTCTACTACTGTTACATTGAGATCAAGGAATAATGTGTTGCACCATTCTAGGACAGTAGCACTATGGGTTTTAGCAATGAACTAAGAAGTTCATAGACCCAAGGAGGAGGGCCAAGTTGACACACAAGCATTGGCATTTGTGAGACTAATGAATTAAACATAAAGCATTTTAACAATCACAAAAAACATTTTTTATTTTGCCCAAGGTGGAATGTAGGCCGACTTGTTACACTTTGACACACTATCACAAATACAAGTTTATTTGATTGAAAAATCATATAAAAAAAGACCCACTTTGGACATGTGTCAAAAATACCATATTATCAATTTGGACAAGTTGATCTGGACCTATCCATTATGTTTGGGTGATCTTTTTTATTGGCAAAATGAGAGACTATTCAAGATTCATAAAAAATGGACCATTTAATTAGTCATATTTTTACCTAAGTCAAAATCATTTTTAATAAATTATTATTAAAAATATTTTTTATACATTTTTGTAGGTAGGTAGTAAATAGGGCTACGTAGGTTGTAAAAAAATTAGTAGGTAAATAGGTGGTAATTAACCTAACCTAACCTAACCTAACCCTAAATAACATAACTAACATACCTAACAAATTTTTGTTTCGCCTACCTACCAATTAGCCCCACCTAGGCATGCAGATAAAACTTACAAGTATTAAAAATTAAACCCTTCACATCCATAATGATAACCAAGTCCTTACCAATAGACCACATGATAAAAAGATGACACCTCTTGTCAATTTTTATTTCACATGTTTATTTCACATCATTACTTATGTAATTAAATAATAAAGTTAGGTGATTAATAGGTAGGTTAGTAGGTAGGTAAATGGGTAGGTAAATACATGGGAGGTAGGTAGACCTTGGTTACCTACCTAGCTTACAAAACAATTAGCTTGGACTATTATCTAGCATTTATGATGTCTAATTTGATTAAAGTCATTGGCCATTTTGACCAATGTTGTCAACTTTTTGTTCAACTCAATTAGATGTATGATTTGACAAATAGTCAAATAGGACATTCTAGTCAAGTTCATTGGTCAAAAAAATATACATGTCATTTAACCCTTGGGCCTCTAATCAAAATGTACATGCCTATTCATACATCATTGGTTAGTGAACTTGAACCATTTCAAAAAATTGTTTTGTATCATAGACTATTTGAAAAGTATTATGATGACATCGAATGACTACATCTAACCAAATATTGTTGTCATTTCCTCGTGTGCACTTGAATAGAAAATGGCACACAAGGAAGTGACAACAATAGAGATGGAACACTAAAACGAGAAGATGATTGTGTCCAAAGAAAAAATATTTATATCTAAAAAGTTGAAAGGGAGATCACCAAACATTAGAGGTTGTCAAATGATAAGGCCATTTGTGAAAAGAAAAACTTTGATGAAGCATGGTTGATAATGTTACGCTACCCAAGGTGATGTATTACACAAAACAATCAAAGCTAATGTACATTTATTTGCAAATGCCTATTGAACCCCATTTTGGAGAATTACTATTGGGATCTATAAGTTCAACATGAAGCGAGTAATTGTAAGAAAAGCAACATGAAAGGAAGGTAGAAATGTTTTGCACATTTCCTTGATTGAACCAACATGGGTCCATAAAGGCATTCCCAATTCGATTCATGTGAAGTGAATTAGAAATTGTTGAAGTTATTGAAGAAGCTTGTAACATTCAAGGAGAGTTTACAATGAAAATAATGTTCATTAATATATGATCACATTGATTATATTTAAGGTTTAGAGGATAGTTGAATTGCATGTAGTGTTAGCCTACTTCAATAACAACTACTACAACATTTTGAAGGATGGGGTGTGCATTTTGAACAATGGTGTGTTTGCACAATTTTTTCACTTTTAAGATTAAACATTATTAATTTTGAAAGATCCAGATGTTGGATTCAAGTGTGTGCACCTCCTTTGTTAAAAAAAAGTTATGGTAGTTTAAGAGGTGAGTGTGGGCTAGTATGGGAGGGCCCACATTATAAGTAGCAATCCATGTCATTAGATATGGGCCCCCTAATTGCCCATAATAGGTGAAACATATGTCAAATTTTTTTAAATGTGTATTTAATTCAAGGATATTATAAAAATGGTGATTTCATTTCTATTTTGGGGCACTTTCATTTGTTAATCCAATTATTTTCTTTTGAACACAATCTACTTCCAAATTTTGTGTTTTAGTTCCAAATTGTCCATTTAAGGAAAATGGTTATCTTATAACAATCAACTACATGTTTTCACAACAAGGGGTATGGGTTAAATAACATTTTTTCCCACAATAGTAAAATAACATGTATAATATATTTTGGATGATTTTATGTTATCTGCAAAGAAAGTAAAATTGAAAATCATAACCTAATTTTATTGAAACTAATGATGGCAATTAATCAATATGCAAAATCGGATTGCATGAAAGGGACATAATAAAGAAGGAAATTCAAATTAGCCTTTCCTTTTCAACCTAGGATGATTTGAGTTTCTTCCTATTTTTTATGTTTTGCTTGTGAATACCTAAAGGCTTACCTAGGTTATGGGATATATAAAGGATATTTAGGGGAATTTAAAAAGCTTATTTAGGGGTTAGCTAGGGGTTTCCAAGCTATGGGATATCTAAGGGTTATTTAAGAGCTACCTAGGTGAATTCATAGTTAGGTAGACAATTTGCAATGTCACAATTTTAGTTTTTCTAGATTGCAAATGAATTTAAAATGTAAAGCCATATTGAACATTAACATTTTAATTTTTTATTTATCCATTTTGCAATAGACTTTACTAGAAATCGTTTAAAAGATTATGGATGAATCTAAAAAAAAGAATGGATTCATAATGCACTTTTGAAATGGTGACACTACATTTTTCATGTAAGAAAGTGAAAAATTGTGGACTCAAAAAGTATGGTGTAGTAGTGTGAAAATAAAAATTAAAGAATAGGTCACCATCAAACGAGGAATTTGAATAATGAATGGAAATTTTCCTATACAAGAAACTTTTTTTTTTTTAATGACTTAATTTTCATCATTTTTCATTATTGTTTTTCCATTTCACATTGAAATCTTCAAGTTTTCAAATGAAGGTTTTGACCAATCACATGTTTAATGATATTTATAGGGTGGTTTACCAATCTTTGTGGGAAAAAAAGGAATAATTGTAGGATTTATAATTTTATAATTATTATAATTATAATAATCATAGCTAATGTAAGAAGTGGAATTTTCAAAATGTCAAAAGTGAACCATCTGACCATGTTTTTATTCACCTAGGGCAAGCAAAAATTATATAACCTCATGTAAGGGGTATTTGAGATAGGGGCTATCAAAGGCCTATGTAAAGATTACGTAAGGCCTACTTAAAATGCTACTTATATATGGATTATTTAAATAAACATTTAATGGCCAACATGCATATAATTAAGTAATGAGACACATAAGGGTTATTTAGGTAGCTACATAAGGTTTACCTAAAGGTTAGCTAGGGATTTCTTAGGTTAGAGGATGCCTAGGGGTTATTTAAGGGGCTAGTTAAGGTTACCCAAGGTTAATTCATAATGCAAATGGGGGTTATAGAGGACCCAGATAGGGGGTTATGTAAGGATTACCTAGGTTATGAAATACCTTAATAGGTAATATAATTATCTAATGTATATATAGAAGATACCAAAGGTAAACATGCTAGTTGTAAGAAGTTTAATGCATGTTGGGATGCATAGAATTAGATAGCCTTACTAGGCCAGAAGTTGACAAATCAACATTGCAATGGTAATATGTTGAAATATGGCAGTTAACATGAAATAAATATATAGCTAGTAAGTGACAATAGACATGCAAATGCAACAAGTGCAAAACCACATGCATTTGTGGCATCAAACTTGACAAGTCATTGACTTGCCAAGTTAATGGTGACCAATAGACAATTTTAAGAAGTTGTTAGAACCTATTAAAGTTAACTGAATATGTAACCATTACATAAGAATATTAAAGAATAGAAAAAAAGTCTAAGGGGGTTCACATTTTGAATCTATGATGAGTGATCCCATCATTTTTGGATTGCATTTTTGTAATGAAAGATTATTTGTGGCAATTGTGTGTGTGTATATGTAAAAGGCATGTTGAAGGAGTTAAGTTGTGAACCTTGTGTGGAACAATCTTCATTGTCTAGGTGATGTAAGATATAAGGAGAATCATCCATGGGAATGCATATTAATAATGATGACATGGTAGCTTTGTGGTGTCTTTTTGTGTTTAAAATGTAGTTGGTATGTTAATCAAGTCTACTTGGCAAGGAATAAAGGGTGTGCCATTAATCTTTATAGGAACCTACATTTGGAAGAAAGGTCTACAAAGAGGAGGAGATCATGGAGAGGTAGTCTTGATACTTGGAGTGCATTATATGTAAGGTTAGTACAAGGAGAGTCTCATAAGTATGTATCAATAGTTGTATTGTAATCATGAATAATATATTGTAATGTTATTAGAAGGATGCATGGCCTTAGTTACCAAATATATGGTGTTTAAATAGATGTAAAAGGCAAGAGCCCAACAACTATTTAAGAAAAAATAAATGATTTGTAAAAATAAATACTCAACATACCTAAAGGCTATTTAGGGGTTACATGGAATCCACTTATGGGGTTAGCTTAGGATTTCTTAGGTTAGGGATTACTCAAGGATTATGTAAAGGGGCTATTTAAAGTCGACCCATAGTGCAAAATGGGGTTATATATTAGGGCCTATACAAGGGATTGCTTAAAGGGCTACTTCATGCTTATTCATAGCCCTTTATGTAGACCCTATGTAGCCCTTTAATTAGGTTCCCTTAGGAATCCTTCAACTTGCACAACAACACATCTTGGGTTTTTCAATTGGTTAATAAAACAACTATTTTTTTAAAACTACAATTGTAACTACAAGTTCATGTTAATGATTGTGTAGTTGTAAAGGACATTGTGGTGCGATGTGGCATTATGGTTTTGTGACTATAGTCAATATCACAACTTGATGATTTTTACACAAATATCAAATTTTCAAAAATGTATTTTTAATGTATTTTTATTCATCCAAAATTAAATAATAACAAAATTCCATTGATTCTTGCAACTTTTTGTGAATAATAACAACTTATGGTTATGTGATGCTGACATAACATGCCACATGGCAACAAGGTTGACTAGTAGTCGCAACACCTCATGACTTGTGACACTAACTTCACATCATGATTCATGTCATTCATCTAATGAATTAATCTCATTTATTAGCTAGTTGAAAATATTGTTGTCCTTTGCAATTAGTAATGATTCAATTTTCCATGTGATGATGACATGGCATGCCATTTGGCAACAAGGTGTCACAAATTTTCATGGCAATCCATGATTTTTTGTGACATCATAAGTTTTTATGGCACCAATATTTATCATGGTAGGCCATAATTTTTTGTTGCCATGAGGTTTTTGAAGTCATGAATTCACATGCAAGTGTATGTGTACTAAAAAATTTATTGTTAACTTGTAATTATGATTACAATATTAATAGTTGTTTTGAAAAAGACGTCACATAATTCCTTGACTTTTTAAGTACTTAACAAACTAGCTTAAGTTAACCTATGTATGTAGGTTATTTAATAAAACCTACTTCGCAATATAAGTTACCTTGTAAGTTACTTAATTACACATAAGAAATTTATTACATTTAATATGTTTAAATGTACCTAAAATATGTTACCATATTAATAGGTTAACCTAAATAGGCTTCCTAGGTTCCCAGCTTTAGGTTTTTTGCCAAGTCAACCTAAGTAACTTCATTACGAAATATTTTATCAAGTTTGTAACTAGTTCAAGTTTGTGCAACTAGATGCAAATATGATTTGACTAGATGTAACATAATTATTTTAGGTTTTTTTTTAGCCTAAGAATGTTTAGGTTAATAAATAGTATAGGTTGACAAACTAGTTCATCTTAAGTCAACCTAGGGAGGTTTTAACTAGGTTGGTAGGTAGTAGGTAAATTGACCTAGGTCAACCTAAGGTGGCCAAGGTTAATTCAAAGCTAAAAATTTTGAGCTTTATAACTTTGTGTTAAATATAATTAATATAAACAAGGCAATGCAATGGATGAAGACTTGAACCCCAAAGTGAAAATGAAGGTTTCAAGTCCTCATTGTTGCAACCTATGATACCTAGGCCACTTGGCTTAGGTTAGATAGCTTAATTTAGGCTTCTTGGGCTAGGAATTTAATGTTTATTTTTAATTTAGGCCACCTAGCCTAAATTAGGTAGCCTAGGTTGCCTAACATAAATAATTGGCCTAGCTAAGTTAAACTAGGTTGATTTCTAGTTAGGCAACTTAGTCTAAGTTGCCTAATTAGGTGAAAACCCTTTAAGGTGTACCACATAGGACAAAAAGGGCCTAGTTCTTACTATAATCCTTTTTAACCTTATATTTTGATCCCCATTAAAATTAATAAGTCAAAAGTTGTCAAATTTTTCAAAAGGATTATATTTTAAACCATTACAATTTTAGATTCCTAGTCAATTATAACTAAAGTTAGGCTAGGTTGATTTTTGGTCATGTGCAATGACTCATAACATGTTTATAGATTTTTGACACATGTCATCCATCCATCAAGGTGTCTTTTGTAACACTTTGTCGAATACAATGATTAAATTGAAATGGCATGCATTTTACACGTCATACCAAAGTTAATGATGACATGGAATTTCATTATTATAAAAAAAATTAAAAAATCCTAGTCGTGAAAACGATTGGGCTTTGCAACAGAATGTCTTTTGTGACTAAATGGGTGAAACGACATGGGTTTAATAACTCACTAGTCACTAGTTACATATGTCCTTTCTAACTAGTATGTAGTTGTAAAGGTCAGTCACAAAACCTAAAATGTGTTGTTGTGTTATGTTGGTCGTTAAATAATTTTTATGTAATCCTTATGGAAACTTTTGATAGCCTTCATATTAAATAGTCCTTAAATATGCCCTAGGTAGCTTTTAAATAGATAGTCCTTTTGGTAACTCCATAGGTAGACCATAAGTAACCCTTAAGTAAATCCTAACCTATTTAGCCCCCCTACCCTAGTTGGTAGCTAGCCCTTTAATCTATGTGGTAGTAACCTAGGTAGATTAAAGTGGTTAGATATAAACTATGGTGATCAGTTGGGGGTGTTCATTTTTATTTTGAAAAGTGCTCCTCATTTTGGTGGACTTTATGGATAGTTAAAAAGGCATGATGAATAGGTATATGTAATGAATCCCAAAGTGAGGAGTATTTTATGAATAATTTTGATATATTTGGATATTTCATTTTATAATTATTTTTGCATGATACCCTATAAGTACAAATAAAAAATCCCAAGAAAAAAATTTATTTTTATTTTTTTGTGTTAAATGTTTTATGAATAAGGTAATGCCCAAATGTGATAGTTTATATGGCCTTGTAAATATGCCTACAATATAGTGCCTTCCAAAAGGTTGTGTAAAAGGAAATGAATGCTTTTGATTGGGCATAATGATTGGCCTAGGTGTTAACAAAAATATTTTTTCACTTTATATTGGTCACTTCTTTATGTTTATAAATAGGCACAAAAAAAAATTAATATTGTAGTATTTGGGTGGCTTTGGCAATTCTTTGCCAAATAATTAATTTAATCCAAAAATTTTGGTTCAACAACTACTTTTTTAATTATGAAAATTTTGACATATGTGTAATATATGTAATAAAATTTGTTAGTATTTAAAAGATATTTCATTACATAAGTGGTCAAATGGATGTAAAGTAATTGATTTGGTCAGGCAAGTCCCTAGTTCAAAATTGGCTGGCAATTTGAATGTGTTTTTGAAAATTTTAGCAGAAAGGGCCAATTTTTTTCTAAATTTTTTAGCAGCGTTGAAAATAATTTAATTTATGCCAAAGCCACCTAGGTACTATAGTTGTATATGTTGATGTGTTAAACATTGATAAATGCCCCTAATAGGGGAATGTGGGTGGAGATGTTTTACCTTACTTATTTAGCAAATGAATAGGAATGCATTTTGAAAAAATACCTAGTGCATTTGAAAAGTATTTTGTATTTGTAATCCCTACAAAAAATCACGAATTTTCAAAAGGTTTAACTTGACTAAAATGTTCACATTGATTAGAAGGGATGTTTATTTTTATTAAAGGCATGGGGCATGAAAGACACATGGTTCTTTTGGTTGGATTTTTTTACTAAAGAGACCTTTTTTGACCAAGTGTCATGTTGTACATTTAGTTAGAAAGGACAAAGGTCATCAAGATGACCATGGTTTAATCAAATAAGCCATACTAAATGTCTAGGCTTTAGTCAAATTGATCATATTGATTTGGCTACCTAGTCTATTTTCTAGGCATTAGTTATTTACCTAAAGTTTAACATGTTTAATAACTAGGCTATGTTTATATTACCTATTTAACTTAACATAATTCATCTAGGTTAAACTAGGTAGGTAGCTTAGGCTTCAAGGCAAATCACATTAGTTAAATGCAATAGGTTAAATAGATAGCTTAGGTTTAGGTAAGTTGTTTTGGCCAGAACTTTTTTAATTAATTTATAAGTAACCTAATTACTAGCTGTTAAAAAATAGTTCAAGGTTAAGTTAAGTAGGTTAAGCTAACTTATAGGTTAAGCTAAGTAGCCAAGTTAAGGCTAATAAGGTACATAATTGGGTTTAGGGTTTACCAATAGAAGGTGGTGTAGTTTGATCCCAAAGGCATTGAAATGCCCCCATAAGGTTTTGGGTTCAAACTTGCGCAAATTGTGTGTATGATATTTGTATGTGACAATGTACATGTACATTGTAGATGTATGGTTGTAGATAGGGTATAGGTAGCTATCTACCTATTTACCTTTTGCAACATATGATGCCACAACATTTTCAAAGGTGTAATATAATGATGACTCGTGGGACAAATCAAAGCATAAATAATGATGGTTTAATTGAGTAGTGGTCAAATTGACAATTGACCATTTTGACTAGTCAAAATATCACATGACCCCCTGGTCAAAAAGACACCAATCAAGCTTGTCCAAATGACATTTTTGTCAAATTGGACAAGAGGGCAAAAAGACCAAAATGGGGGTCTTTTTTACTGATTTTTCCAATGAAAAAGACCATGATTTCTTGTAGTGAATCTTACCCAATATTTTCTAATATTGGTTGGATTCTTAAACTTATGAATAGGCTTAAACTCCTTTGTAGGTTTAAAGATTTTTCCCTCTCTTTAGGAATAGGTGTAAAAATGTTTTCCTTTTACATGTCAAAATATACAAATGATTAGGTTTTTATAATGTTTGCATTGTCATATGAGTAGGGTAATGCATATGGAACATGGCATTTCCAAAATAAACACATATCACCTATGCATCACTTTTCAAATGGCAACCCATAATAGCTACCAAATTCTACTTACATGATGCAAGTGAAATGATTTATTTCACAAAAGAGAATTTTGTGGTTGTGAACTTGAATTAGTTTTTTCACAAAGCGATGGATCCTTTGATCAAGCTCATTTTGAAAAGATATGTTGAAAGCACCAATTCAACAATAAAAATTCATGAATTGTGGTTTTGGGGACATGAGCAAATTCAGCATTTGCTCAATGCCTTTTAAAGAATGTTATTTCCAATCAGGTGGGCAACAAGCTTGAAATTCCAAACATCTTGTTCATTTGATGATAAAATTGGATTATGCATACAATGTGAACCTTCATGAAGATGAAATTGAACAAAGTTCAAAATAGTTGTCCTTGTCACATTGAAGTTTGATGAAATGTTGCAAATGGTAAAAAACATTTGTAATGAAGGGCAACATATCCTACTCAAACCAACTTTGTTTATATTGGATGTTGATTGGAATTCAAATACTAGAGATCTTTTGATTATATAATCATTATGGACAAGGTGTGAACAACATATGAGATTTAAAATTTTGTGTTATAACTAGATGTCTAACGAAATCCATCATGTTTTTCACTTTATTGACAATTAATACAGAAGATCATTCCAACATACAAAAAATGATGACATGCAATGTTTGATAAAAAAACACATTGTTGTACACATTATGATTTTTTTAAAAACCTAATAATTATAGAATAATAAAGTAGTAACCATATTCTTTCTTTATTTCCTTCACCGCCTACTTCCAATCCCATCATTTTATGTTTTACTTCATGATGTTCTACCTCATTGTGTTTTGTTTAAAGTTATTTATTTGTGTCCTTTATGAGTCTTAAAACTAGTTGGTTTAAAACAAACAAAATTTGAATAATGACATCTATGATCCATTGAAAAGAAATTTAGCAAATTCAATAACATGTAAGCACAATTAATGATTTTTCAATATGGAGATCAAATGCAAGATTAGGAAAAGAAATACCCTCATGTTATATAAAATAAATTGCATAATCATCATAAGTACAACAACAAGAAGGAATTACACTAACTGGTTTTCTAAAGATGAATGATAATCCATCATTTCTTATGTATAAATAAAGAAAAATACAAAACGAACAAATCATCCAAACAACATCAACTACCTTGAATTTGACAAACTAATTTTCATATCAACAAATTATTACCACATGCAACAATTTGTTAATGATTCAACATTAACCACAATATCAATTTTGGTGTCAACAATTGTTTTTCAAATTGTTGCATAAAACACTTCACATGGGTAACATTTAAAATGAATGTCATGCATGCTTTGATGTCCATGCTTCACCTATTGATGAATGTGAATGAAAGATGAAGACTTCTTGAAAAGTTTAATTGTAGTCAACAAGGTAGCACACTCATCCTTTTTTTTTAATGATGCAAAAATATCAAATTGATGTCATTTGGAAAGTTGTAGTAAGTTCCAAAACTCACCCCAAACACTCTACCACCATGAATTATGTAAAAGATGAGAATTCCAAATTGCCATTCAAATACCTTAAAAGGGTATGATGTAAAAAACCAATAATTTGAGTTATGGTTAGATGTGAAGTCTCACTCTTCATATATTTGGAACACCATTTGTTAGGCCACATAGGTGTTCAAGTGGCATCACACTTTGGGGAATCTAGGTGACACAAAGAGCTTCGAGTAGAACATTTTGCAAATGCATAGTTAATCTCATTATGCTTAAACCAAACTTTTTATGACTCAATTTGCAACTCCACACTTCCATTCATGACTTTTGGCAACCTATTACTGCATAAAAATTTTCATTTTTTTTGGGTTTGAAAAACCTTTTCCAAATTGTCACCATATTTGGATGATGTTTTCCTTTGGGAAAGGACATATTAAAATTATAAGCATCCAAATTAAATTGGATTTTTAAAAAGGGTATTCTTATTGTGTCAATCATCATGTGTTTTAAAAGGAATTGACCAAGCAACTCTAAAAGTTTTTGGGCTAATCATATGATAGTTTAGATAATCCATGTTTTGAAAGTAAACCCTTGTTGTCCCTCTCAACTATGTGATGGATTTAAATGTTTTTTGTCACAATTAGAAGCATAGGTTGTTTGCCATAAACAAAGAGGCAGAACTTTATGTCATTAAAAGACACCATGTTGTAATCTTTTACCAAGTGAGAAGTAAAAAATCATTTATATTTTAGTTTCATTTGTATTATTTGATGCATTGCTCATCTAAATTCCAAAGATCAAGAATAACTATCATTTCCTATTAGAAGAACCTTTTGACATGTTTCAACTTGTTTGCTTAAATATGATTAGTTCCACATTTTTTCTTTTTATATATATTGCACATAAACAACAAAGAAATAAAAATGAAGAAGTACATATTTAGTATAAAATGGCAATCTATTATTTTGGTAAAGTTGTTAACTTCAATCCAACTCCTATTATTTCAAACAACAATTCAATAACCAAAAGCACAATTGAAAACTTCAGAATATTAAGGAATTTCAACATTACTTCCACCTACCCCCACACCACCAAAAAATGGAGCATAACATCACAAAAAAAAGTTAGTTCACAATTTTATAATTTGTCAAAATTTGCATGAAAATTTAGAATTTTTTTGTCATCCAATCTTTTTATCAAATTTCATTGAATCTAACAAGTAGGTAGGTTGTTAAACATATTGATTCAAGTAATTAAAACATTACATGGAAAAAGTTATAATAAAATGCGGATACATGTTGGCAAATCCAATGAGTTCATAACAATTTAAAAATTAGCAATGTGTGATGTATATATCCTTGATTCCAAATTAAGGATTCATGTCCAAGCCCAACATGTTGTTCATTTATAAAAGTAAAAACTATTTCCATTTTTCTTAACATTTTTATGCATGAATACATGGCTGTATGTTCCAAAAGTAAATAATGAGATAATGATTTTCCATACAAAGGGTGGCCAAATTTTTGGATGAGATTGCACCATTTTTGAATTAAAAGTAGGTATCCCTTTTTCAACTAGCTCAATATCAAAATGTAGCTAAAATCAATATTTTGATCATCATAAATATAATGTAAGTAACACATACGCAATTACCTTCCTTTTCTCAACTACATCAACAAGAGTGGAGAAGTGCAAAAAATTGTATAAATTTCCAAAAAGATTTTGGTTGATTCTATTGTGTTATGTCACCTTGCCAACCTCCTTAACAAAGGTTCAAACAATATTTTTATGTAAATAGACAAAAAATATAAATGATCTTCTCCAATGTTAAAGGTGAAAAACTTAAAAAACTCATATATTCTTGGAATCTACAAGAAACAAAAAAGTAATTAACAAAACTAAAATAATTATAAGACAAACCTGAGGTTTCAAATTACAAAATTACAAAAAATATATATAGAAAAAATAATAAAAGAAAAAACAAGAAAAAATATATGTATAAAATAATAAAAAACTAAAAAAAAAAAAAACCCAAAGACAATTAGAAAAGAAAAACAAATAAGAAAAAAAAGGAAAATTAAAAAAATAGAAAAAGGTTTTTTTTTTTGGGATATCCACCCAACACTAACACGAACCCATAGCCATCTATGCACATCCATTCGAAGCATGTTGTGATTCCAATGTAATGAGTGAACCTCAATTAAATTGAAATGAGGGTTTGCATTTGTTAGCCTATCTTGTAAACAATAGGTCTCAAAAGTGGTTGGTATATAGGTAGCATAATTTGTAGTAACTATGTAAGTAAATGCATGTAAATAGTTAATACATGAGCAAGGCTTAGTGAATTGTGAATAGGTAATAAAACAAAAAACTTAGCTGCCCACCTTTGTTAGCTAAAGAGTTGGATCATGATTGAAAAATGTTTCTCATTCATTGAACATCCATCCTTCATGCTGGGCTTGTGGCTATTGGTCCATTACATGAATAGGTGCTTTCCTTTGGCAAGCTACAACTGAACAACATAAAGACCTTATAGAATTATTTATCTATTTATTTGACACAAAGGACTTGAATCCATTGCAAAGAAAAAAGGTACACTACAAAACCAAGGGAGGATCCACCCCAGCCAAGAAACTAAAAATCCAACCAGATCAAATAGTAATACTAATTAACTTGGGTAATTGGTAACACCATTTGATTTTTTTGCCATCCCTAAAATAATAGGTGAAGTGAGGTCCGCAAAGTTTATAAAAAAACTTTAAGTACTTGCCTTGAGTTGATCGGACTTTCTCAATGTTATGTAGTGTCTTCTGTTATTTTAATCTCCCATAAGTTGTTAAACCTTCCAAAACAATTGACCTATCTTAAATTACATCTCAACTTGTGATTGTTGATTGAAAATTGAATAATTTCTCATGATCCATATTTTTCAAAGGACTATGCTCCCTAATAATGTCCAAATTGCATTGTGAATTGCTCATATATTTTCAAAAACTTTTTGTTGAAAATGCATTGTTGTAAGTCCAACATCTTCATTTTGCTATTGTTGGTTAGTGGGTTCTTGAGTCAGTAGATGATGGTCATGGCCCATGACCATGTAATCTTGCCTTGGGGGTGATCATAAAATTGATGGATCAATGATTTAAGTGTTCCCAAATCACAAATTGGGCACATAACATCAATGTTTGAGTTTGCTTGAGCTCTCCATACATTGATTGCAATTGCCTTGTGAATAATTGACCACAAAACCCCAAGTCTTTTTAAACTCGGTTTGGTCACCACAAATCCTTATATTTTACTTTAAATGCACTAAGTAAAATGGGAGCCCACTTCTCCAGTATGTTTCTAATAAGGGAAGTTCTTTTGTTGAATAGTTTATAACTTTTTTTTTGATGTGTAGTGCAAAAGAGTGGACCTATCCCTTGACTTTCACCAAGTGGGATCAAACTTTATCATGGACAATTTGCCATAGAACATATGGAAGGTGGTTTTGTTAAGGCCTTTTTTGGTGGAGATCACTCGTACCTACTTGCATGTGCTTCTAACTGCCAAGTCCAAGGTAGGGTGATCTTGGTTTTTGTGAGCTACCATAGCTAAGTAAGGGTTGATTTGAAATAATTTGAGGCTTCCAAGGATGTGGAAAACCTCATTGCTATCACAAGAGGGGAAATAATCTTTTATAGTGCAAAATATTACTTCATGCATTCTATTGTCATTGGCAAGATAAATTCCTATCCATTCCTCCTTTATTATTTGCATGGTAGGGGGATTGAAGCTCAAATAACCACTAGTCAAGGAGTTTGTTCAAAATGCGGTTCCATAATACCTTTTTGTTTTCATCACATTAGAATGTGTGCTTAACATCTTGCCATGGTTAGAAGCCTTTGCCTTGGATGTTCCACAAATCTCGAATCCTTCATAGACCATGTCTATGCAATTATTTTACCCTAGGGATTGCTATTCCAAATTCTTCACCCTTGAATGTTGTGGACCACTAGAAAAGGTATTGAAGATGGAATTTAATAGGAATGAGGGGTCCACGATGAAATGTTTAACCATAAGCTTCCAAGCTTTTGCACTTGTATTCTAAACCCTGGACCCTATAGTTGATATATGCCCATGAATTAACATCCATTGAAGGCTAGGAATCCATTTCTTGTGCTTTGAAGGTCGGGCTTTGCATATCTTGAATTACAATAACAATTTGAGATTGGAACACCATAATTCAAACATCATGACTACCCATTTGTTCAAAAGAACAGTGAAAGCCTCTTCAAGGTCAATGATGCTAAGCCCTTTAATAATCCATTTAACACAATAATCTATCCATCGTATCCTTTATATAATGTCATGTTCTTGTCCATTCCATAAAAAGTTGGGCATGGAAGATTTGTATTTCCTTATTACCTTAGAAAAATCGGCCCACATGACAATGAAGTACCCGAGTGGAAAACTTAGGATTAAATTAACAATCACTACTTTGAACATTTGCTAGAAAAAAACATTTGAAAAAAAAACAAGGATTCTCCACTTTCAATGTTTGAATGCTTTGAAAATGCAAAAACATTTTTGATTTGTGCCAAGTTTTGAGCATGTAAACTTTGCAATTAGGGGAAAATATTCAAAAAAATTTATGACAATCCAAATTATTATGTTTCCCTTGTGAACTTTTAAACATACAAAAATGCAATTTTAAGGAATGTCCATTCACTTGGGTGGCTCTTTTTAAATGATTGTGATTTTACCCTATTGTGACAAGATTTGTTACTTATCACTATTGGGCATCTTGATGCCATGAATGTTGCCATGTAGTGTTGCTTGCTTAACCATGACATTAAGAACCTCTCCAATTATTACGAAGAGGTAGGGTGCTAAAGGGCAACCTTGCCTTAACCCCCATAGTTTTATGTCAAATGATGGAAAGATGGATCTATTTAGGTGAATTTTTACTATATTGCATCTTGAAACAAAAGCTTGACCATGGTGAAAAACTCCTTTGCAAAACCCATCATGTCTATAATTTTAAGGAGAAAATTCCAAGAAACCTTATCATTTGTTTGCGCAAAGTCAAGCTTCAAGAATATTAAATCTTGCTTGGATTTTTTAGCCCAATCTATTGTCTCATGTGTCAACAAAACATTGTCTAAAATGTACCTTAGTGGTAAAAATGTTGTTTGATTTGCATCAATAACTTCCATCAACACTAGCTAAAGATGTAGTTGTAGGGCCTTGGCAAAAATCTTGTAAGTCACATTGAGTAATGTGATGGGTCTTTAGTTACCTATGTCAACCTTATCCCCTATTTTGAAAATCAGAGTTATCAAACCCTTGGTTACTACTTGTGGCAACTTGCTAGAATGCATTGCTTGAATGCTCATCTCATGATAATCCTCCCCAATGAAGTACCAAAAGTGCACAAATGTTTTGTAACAACCCCATCTAGGTTTGTAACCCTTTTTTTGGCCATTACTTTGGGTAGTTTTTGCAGTTCTTTGATAGAGATTGGACAAACTAGTGTATGGTTCATCTTTTATGTGACCTAATTGATGGGGATGGCTCGAAAGACCATTTCGCATTGGCTAGTTATCACATGGGGTGATTTTGGTGGGGTTGAGTACATGTTGCTATAGAAAGCCTTGCATGTTTCTTTAATTTCTTCTTGTGATGATGCCATCTCCCATCCACTTTCCTAAATGATGTAACCATCACTCATGTCTTCTTCTCTCTTATTACCTTGAAAAACTTTTTAATGCAAGAGTTATCTTTTTTAATCCACTTGATCTTAGACATAATGCATATTTCTTTTGATTTTATGTCCTTAAGATTTGACATTGGACCCATAAATAACTAACTACTTCTTGTTTTATCATGTCAAGAATGTCATCTTGGAGGTTAACTTGTGCCACCTCCAAGTTCGTCTTCAATGATTCTTCCTTTTGTTTTAATTTTGTTGCCTTCGATTTACAAAACTCCCTATAGTATCTTGTGACCAATTTTAACCTTGTGAAGAAAACATGTCAAATCGATGTAGGGTTGGGTGGACCAATTTGCCACAGAACCAAAGTCTCGATTTACTCAAAAAGGTGGTCAAATTTTGGAAATTACAACTAGTTTACATTAATTTACATTGATTTCCTCCATATTTTTTCCATGTCATTAATGGAAAATCTATAATTTTTATTTCTTTAAGCATCTAAGCAAAAAAATTATAAAATATATCTTCCTCCAATATGATATGGACTTATGAAAAAATGTTTTTGATTAGCCCATTCAAAAGTCCATAAGTATAGTTTAAAAATTCAACTCATTATTTATTTTGTTCTTACAATTCTTTGATATGATATTTACTAATTCTAAGTCCTTAGCACATACCCCATTATTCAATGGACTGTAGCATAGTCCACATAGAAATGGTAGTTAGAGGTGCAGTACATGAGTTTTGAGTTCAAAAGTTCATGGCTTTTATAACTTTTAAAAATTTGTAAAATGAGTTTATGCATCATGTAGATATTCAAGTTAAGATATTTAAACCAAGTCCATTTTAATAAATTTTAAGACCTATAAAATGACATGGGCATTACAATGGCAACCACAAGGCAGAATGGGTTGGCATGACACCCAAATTGGTTCACCCAACCATGCATTGACCCTACCTTATGTCCATATTCAAGCTAGATTCTTGCAATGCATGGTTTTGCCTCATTGAAAAAATGAGTGTTCATTTTCCAATAGGATTATTGTATGACAAGAGCAAAAATTTCCACTTCACATGAGGTGGGGTGGTGATTTGAACGTTCATTGTTTCCCGTAATTATGTATCTTATAGATTTAAGGGTTGGTCTAAGAGATGAATCTACATTTAGGTACATTTTATCAAGCTTGGCCATAATACATTCCATTTGCTTCCTACCACTATCCCAAGAGGAACATAGGCTTCTTGTTGACCTTTTTGGTTCTTCAACTTGCAACAATGTTTTGAGACCTTCCCAAGCCATTTTTTCACAATTAAAGATCATCTTCCCACATTTTGAAGTTTTGTCTTCTACCTTTTCCACCATGTTAAAGTCACCTCCAATTATCCACTTTTAGTGCTTAGGGAGGACTAGTTTCAAATGCTCCCAATGAACACGTCTCTTCGTTGCTTCACTAGGGGCAATATATATGTTGAATAGACCCACATCATCTCCTAACAATCCCTTTAACCTTAGCCACTAAAGATGGTTGCAAGAGCAATTCCATACGTGGATACTAGCTTGACCCACCTATAGTCCATGATTATACATCTACCACCCCTTCCCTCCCCCTCTTTAGCCTCACCATTAAGATTTGCATATCCTAAGGAAACTTCCACAATCCATGTTGGAACATCTTTGCACACTAATTTGCCCAAATTGCTTGCTTTTGTAATTTTAAGTTTTTGTTATTGGAAGAAAACTACATCAACTTTAGGGGTGATTCTTTGGATGTATTATCATACTTTGAAGGTTTCTTTCTTAAGGTTAAGCCCACAAACATTGTATGATAGATGTGTAGCTTCATGGCTAATGGTTTGGAATGTGAAGATTCTTTCCAGTGGTCCTTTCATGGTGTGTATCCCTTGGTGCACGGTAGAATCCCCATGTATCAAATAATTTTTGAGGTTGTGATGTTCAACTTTTTTTCAATGAATTGGGCTTAACCCCTCTAGCTCTTGCCTTGGTAGTGCAAATGTTGTTGTTGTTGTTGTTTTTTTTGTAGATATGGAGGAATCTTCATTGTTAAGGTGTTTTTCCCTTAACTACATGTTCAATTTTAGGCCCCAAATTCCTACGGCCTTTAAGGGTGAAAGCACATTAAGGTGTTACACTTTGGATACCTAGGAGTCCATTTTTCATAGTTTTTAAATTTTCAATAGTAGTTTATTCCAATTGATATGTGCAAATGATGAAATGGGACTCATGTCAATAATGAACTCATACACATTATGTTAAAATTTCATGGTCAAATCTTTGGTATTCAATTTGTTATGGACTTTTTAAGTTGTATAAAAACACATGTTCGATCAAGAATAAATTAAATGGACTCAATACACTTTGATATAATGTCCTTTATGAATAAATGACTCAATGGTAATATAATATTGTGGCAAATTTATATTCAATAAGTCAATTTGAAAAGATTTAATGATTCAATTTTGAAATGTATATCAAGTATGAAGCTTTTGAAGGAAGTCCTTCATTTGTTGAAAATAATGGTTTAGATGTTCATATTTCAAGTATAAGATTATTGTAAAATAAGTTAGAGATGTTTAAATCCTTATGGAAAAATATCTTATAACACATTGCCACATGGCCCATTTGATTCAAAATATCTTGTTTTTGCATGTTTTTGTCATACTTTCCTGGTGTATTTTATTTCATAATGGACTAAAAATGAATTGTCATGATGTGCCATTTTTGTTCCACCCTCATGTGCTTTCACCCTTGAGGTCAATAAGGGTTTCGACAATGGATATTTCCTTCATTTGTGATTCCTCATGTTTACCCATGGGTGTTAGGGGCGAAGAATGTGATTATTGGGCATCCTCAAAACAGTCCATTTCCTCAACAACCTCTACGACTGTAATCTTTAAAAAAATTGGCTATGAATCTCTTGGCAAATTGTTTGAATGTTTATAATGTTAATGTTGGCAATTTGGTTAGCAAGTAGTTGGGACGCTACACTTTCTTCTTGATGTTTGGCATGAAAAGTGATGTAAGGTCAAGTTGTTGGAGTTTGTTCTAGTGTTGGGGATTGTGTTACTTGACACAAGAAAAAATCTTGTCATTTTTCACTACTCAAATTCACTAGGTTTTTAGTGTAATGGGACAAAATTGATTAATATGCAACTTGTATGGTTTTGGTAAAAAAACACTAATTGATTAAAATATTTTTAATGAAATGTTTTTTAATAATTTTGGATAGTCACATGTTGCATTATGACATGGATATATGAGGGTCCAAGTTAATATGATGCAGAATAATGCACCATGTCATCATACATTTTTTTGGTTTGGTTTGGTTTGGTTTGGTTTTTTTTAAATCATGGAGATGGATTGCATTTTTGTCATGACATGCCATGACAAAATTACTTGTTATGAAAAATTTTTAATTTCAAATTTTATTTTGTTTTTTGGTTTTGTCAATAAAAACATTTTGACACCATTTGCCATTATGTACATGTTTGTACACTTCATTTATGCAAAATACATTAATGCATGCATTTATCAAGGTTTGAACCCAAGACCTCATGGAAGTGCACCAAATTTTTAACCACCAAATTGCTTCAAAATTTTATTAACAAAAATGAAAAAGTTTAAGTTTATTGTATTTGGCATGAAATTGTTTAGGAAATTCAAAGTTTAACATATGTTTTCTTTTTCAAAATTTATTCAAATGCTACAAATGAAAACATGATCTTGAAGCTTATTCGATAATGTATTCAAAAGAATTATTATAATTTATAAATATTCAATTTAAAAGGTTAAATAGACAACTTTAAATAACATGTCACGAATGAATATACAAATATCTTTTTGTTTAAATTGACCTACAACCTTTGTAAGCTGAATGTGAATTCAAAAATTCATTCATTAAGTCTTTTACAATGTTACTTTCATTACATCAAATATGTCCTTTTTTTCAAGAATTACAAGTTTTTATTTTCCCCAATATGATTATATATAAATTTTTAATTTATTTTTGCAATGTTGCTAAAATGGTAATCCTCCATAAGAATATTTAACCACATTTGGTTATAAACAAGTTGTGGAGTTGGAAATTTGTTTAAATCCTTTAATATTATAATTATTTACTGTAATTTTTTGAAATTTTTTGACAATATATATTTCAAATTTCACAAAAAATTGTTATTTTTATTTCAAAAAAAAAATTGTTGATGTTGTTGCCCTTTTAAATTGACAAAAATTGGCAACAAAAATAAACATTATTTAAGTAATTAATATATCCATCTAATTTTCAAGACCATATTTGTTTAACAACATGAATCATAAAATAATACAAATGATTAATAACAATTTGTTTAAAAAAAAAATCACAACATATATATGGGGTAAGAATATATTTTACTTTGTTTCCTTTGTAAAAATAAAAACGACATAATTTGGTGAAGTTTTAACATAAAATAATTGGATTAAATCCCCACTCCTAACCAACGTGCTTTTTTTGTTTTGAATTTTTTAAACTTGTCAATTCTTACTAGGAAAAAAATGGAAAAAATAGTGTAAATAATTCAAGGAAAAATGGAAACAAAAAAAATTCCAAAAAATTGAGATCACAAATTTGAAAGGAAAAAGGTTACTCCTAATGAATAAAAAGTTTTAAATAATTTTAATAATATGTAAACACATAACCAATTTCAACATCAAATTTATTTGAAAACTTTTAAGTGGAATCTTTGAGATTGTTATAAGCCTTATCTATTTTTTTTAAATTAAAAAATATTAATGATGTAATCAAAGGTTTTTTTTTGTGGTGAATTTCCATCATTTTGTGGACATAAAAAGGGGCCATCAACATCAACAAAAGATTTTTTAATAAAAATAAGAAATTTATATTTTAATTTTTTAAAAATGATATAATTTTACAATGGGTTCTAGGACTTGCAACCAAAATATAGAAATATTTTAACAAATTTTCCTAAAACAAACTAGGGGAAAAAAAACATTATACTTCATATAAATGAACAAGGAATTTAACACATTCAAAGTAAATTATTCAACTCATGTGTAAATGTTAATAGTGCAAAATATGTGAACACAAAACACGTTTAAGTATAAATATGAAGTATGAAGTTGCTATGTGTGTTTCAATGTATAGTAGTAAGTGTAATATGTAACATTTGAATAATGGTTTCAATAAGTTCAAAATGGATGATTCAACTCATGCAAAGATGTTGATAGTTCAAGAAATGTAAAAAAATTTACTAAACTATTCAAGTATAATTGTAAAGCATTAGAAATGCATGTGTTTCAATATATTCTAATAAATGCAAGATGCAATTTGTGAGTACTAATTTTAACATATTAAAAGTGGATGGGTCAATTCGTGTACACATGTTGATAATGTGAATAAAAACATTAACTCATTCCAATATAAATGTAGGGTCTTCAATTGTTACATGTGTTTTGATAAACTATAATAAGTGTAAAATTCATAAGTAATGGTTTCAACATGTTAAAAGTTGATGGCTCAATTCATATACCATGTCGATAGTTGAAAATATGTCAAAAAAATTTGTAACCCACTATAATGCATTATGTAAATAAAGTTAAATGCCATTTTAATTTCCACATCAATAATTTTGAGTCATTAAAAAATAAAATACAATCCAAATTATACTCATAACGAGTGCCAATGGGAGAACATGAGTCACATTCACTTATTAGAGGATTATTTTTTAACGAATATTGAATCTTTCAAAATCTTGAAATTTTTCTTTATATTATTATGTCAAGGTTGAGGTTTATGTAAAAGATTTCAAAAACTATTTCACTTTCAAAAGTTTTAACACTTGTTTCCAAATCATTTTTGTGTTTAAAAGCAACCATGACAATGTTTAGGGCCCAAACATGATTATGGTATCACATTTGTACCTTAAGGACTCACTCTAAGGATTCCCAAATTCACTTTTTTCGTCACTTTTCCCATGAGTTGTCTTATAGTGCACCCTTTTTTCTCATGTCAAATGAAATAATTTTGTTTTAAATTTAATATAGGCCTTTAAAGTATCTATTTTTTTCACTTATGAAAGTGAGAATAATAAAATTTGTCCAATGTGGGCCATTTTCTATCACTGGTCCAAAATTCTTAAAAATTTTCCTTTTAATTCTTTTTTTACATTATAATAGGGCATTTGGTTCTTGTCACATTCATACATTTTAAACAAATTAACACATAACGTGTTTGTGGTAAAAATCTTGGGCCAAAAAAAATTGTTTAACGGTACATTCATAAAAATAGAAACCATAGGAACTATAACTAATGCTTTGTTTTTCACGTTTTTGTGTCAAAAGTAATATTAATATTCCACATTTCTTTAGTTTTGATGAGAATGTTATTAATATATTGTGGAAACATATGCAATAATTTCAAATGAATATAATGAAATTTGAGTTCTCAAAAGCATTAATGAGTGAAAATCTTTTAAGGTGTACCACATAGGATGAAAAGGGCTTATTCCTTATTACAATATTTTTTTACTTTATATTTGAATCCCCATAAAAAATAATGAGTCAAAAGTTGTCAAATTTTTTAGAAGGATTATATTTTAAACCATTACAATTCTAAATTCTATCATAATCATTCGTAAATGTGTCTTTACATGGTAAAAAAATACTAGGCAACAAAGATAGAAAATGGTGACATTATGACAATATTTTTATACACCTTAAAAAATTTAGACCCAAACTAATCATTATAACCAATGTTTTATAATGTTTTTACTACGTGAAAAAATTCATAAATGTCTCTTAAAAGACTTGAAAATGACATAATTTTGGATAGATCTTTAAACACAAATTCACATAATAGTATAATGTAACATATTTTTGAATCAAATGGACTTTCTTATGACTTTTTGCAACTTACAAATGAAATATTCCTAACATATACCAAGAATCTTTCAAAATAAACAATCACCAAAGTCCTTATTAAGGGTGCACCCATGGTTCCTTATTTTGTGGATGTACCCTTAGACATTCCTTATGAGTCCTTGAATTTTTTTCTCATGAGACAAAGTTTTAAATTTTTTTCAAAGACTTTGTAAGAATCCTTAAACTTGTTAAAATTGAACATTCTATGCATAGAATAGTACCTTTGTAATGTATCTATCTATGAATAAAATCAAACTTTCAATGTGAATGTGTCATTAAGTTTCAACAACATGTTCAAGTGAGGGGGTGCAGTGAATATAAAATGAGATTGTCCTTTTAAGTACCTCAATCATGTTTTGACCCTTTAATGAATGCTTTTGAAATATTTTTATTCATTAAACATTTTTCAAATTAATTTATATGTTTCAATGATATATTAAAAACCTTACATTATAAAAAAAAAACTTATACTTTTAACACCAAATTTAATTGTTATTTCTAAATGTGAAAAAATTAAACAAGCATTACATTTATTGTGCCTCCTATTTGTGTGACTGCACCTTAAATGAACAACATAGTGAATGTAATAACTATGAACAATATTGACCATTAATTAATGCAACAAGCCACTTACAAATTTAAGATGGCTAATTGTAGTTGAAATGCAATCAAATTGAACAATAGTTGCAATGTGCGTGGGTGGAAAAGAACAAGATTTCTTCTTATGTGATCTAACTCTCCATGTATTTGTTGGATTTGTAAATGGCACTATTGTGACTCCCTCCTTGGTTATTCAAGTTCATCCTTTGTCCTTTTTCTTTTCATATTTGGGTTGTTACGATTCCCCCTTTTATCAAGACTATATGGTGGACACATAAGGGTGATCACATATGTGTAAGCAGATGATGGGGGTTGGTGGATGGTGCTCTAGTGGTTGCTGGTTCACTGTGGCCCATGATGTTGTGTTTACTTATATAATATCCTTGGGTGGTCGTCCTTTTCCATCCATCCGTCTCGTCGTCCATCCCGTCATCCATCTATCCCTCCATCCATTCAAGGCAAAGAACGGGAGGAGGAGGACAACTCATGGCGGCTGTAGCACGTCCGCACACAAAGCTTGGCCAACGTGATTTCCGCAAAATCTATCCAAACGTTTGGCGGAGAGATTGCTTCTATGGAGTAGTATACCCACCAGGACCGCTAGGCAAAGTGCAGGTAGGCGGGGGCTGTGGCTTCATCTTTAGCTTGGTTGAATTTGCGGTGAATGAGAGATGTTTCTTAAAAGGTTTTGCGTTTCTGTTGTTTCAGGTGCAGTCGGCTTCCTGTGTTATGTGTTTTCCGACCTCCCCGATTCCCAAAGTAAAGATGGACGCTACATTCATATTCCCTTCCCGCGTTCCAAGAATGTCTCTGTCTTTGCTTTAAGGTCGAGGTTTGCGTCGCATTTGTTTCACAACGAGAGAGAAGAGAGCTCTTGGATGTCCAGAACGGCGCTGTCGGTTGTGTCCGTGTGTGTGTTTTGTTTTGGTTGTTAGCAATCGTTTCTCTGGCTTCTTTTGTTTCCGCTAACTGTGTTTTCGAATTCCCTGTACGTTTACGTGTTTGTTGTTGAACAGATTAGTCGGGCCAAGGTGGAGGGGGAGGACACAGAGAAACTGGCGATAATATTCTAGGTGCATGTTTGTGTCGGCCACCGTACACTCCGTCCTAATATATTCACGCTTGCTCTGCGATCACGAGGCTTTTTGTTATTATGAAGAGGAGGTGAGCAGGCAATTTTTTTGCAGGTGCGCTTGGTTAAGAAGAATGCAATTGTTGTATTAATTTTTCAGGGAAAGAAACTTGGAATTCTCTCGACTTGAAGTTGGATCTTTTTGAATTTTGGGGCTTTTTTCCAGTAGCAATATTTTGATTTTGGATTTATGTTGGAAGCTTGAAAGG